>Ga0351877_1014_pt1 | contig 59782 bp, 53 predicted proteins | sample BONcelFGM3001D13_FD_206775 | JGI IMG/M metagenome (GOLD analysis project Ga0351877, IMG submission 206775) | Enriched cells from coal bed in the Powder River Basin, Montana, United States - BONCAT cells FGM rep3 HSBNCT.FGM.300.1.D13 ...
CTGCCGAGGGGCGCCGGGATCGAGATCAAAAACGAGCTTCCGCCCGATACCATTCCAGCGGAATTCCACCCCGTCATCGAGGAGTCTCTCGGGGAAGCCGTTTTCAGCGGTGTCCTGGCGGGTTATCCCGTGCTGGACGTGAGAATACGCATTGCAGGAGGGTCCTTCAAGGAAGGGGAGGCCTCGCCCGTGGGCTACAAGATCGCTACGGCAACGGCCTTCAAGGATGGCTGCGCCAAGGCCGACCCGGTTCTCCTGGAGCCGATCATGCGAGTCGACATCCTCACCCCCAGGGACTTCATGGGCGAGGTCATCGGCGACATCAACGCCCGGAAAGGCGAAGTGGATTCCGTGACGCCCAAGGGGCCCGTCACCGAGATCCGGGCGCATGTACCTCTCCGGTCGCTCTTCGGGTATTCGACGGACATTCGCTCCGCCACTCAGGGGAGGGCGATCTTTACCATGCAGTTCCTCCGCTACGACACGGCCTGAAACGGGTATAGGGTCCAGGGTATCGGGTACAGGGAAGAAAAAGAAATCAAATCAGCAAAGCCCCGGCCGTTTCGGCTCAGTGGCTTTTCTCTCACCCGAAACCCGAATTCCGAGCCTGCATGATCACGAGCAGTTCTCATCAAGCTCTCTTTCCCCTTCTTTTTCTTACACGATACCCAATACCCTAGACCCGATACCCGGTTTTCGTGTGTGCACGTTTCGCACGGAATGTGTTGAAAAACGCGAAACATCCTGCTATAAACCGCATCACTTCCCGTCCTTAGCGGAAAGACCCCATGGGATGTACGGAAGTTATGAGAGGGTTCCCCGTGTATCCTGAACCCTGTACCCTGTCCCCTGAACCCTGAAAAGGTGGATTCATGGCGCGAATCATAGAACAGGGTGGCACGATACCCCCCCCACCCGTCAGGACATCCTCGGCCTTCAGCATCGACAAGGACAAGCTGATCAAGGGGATCTTTCGGATCAGCACCTTCCTCACGGCCCCCTCAAGCGTAGAGGACATCCTCGGAAAGATTCTCGATGAAGTCGTCGACTCCATGGGATTCGACCGGGGCATCATTCTCCTCCTCGATGAAAGCCGGGAGAACCTGATCACGCGGGTCGTGAAGAACTACAGCGACGAGGAGGCCGAGAGGGCCTACTCGGTGCACCTGAGCCTCACGAAGCATGACAGCTTCGAGACCCGGGTGGCCAAGACAGGCCATTACATCGCCCTCGAGGACTCGGAGAAGGACCCCCGCACGACGGAGACGGATCGAAAGATCTCCGCCTTCTACAAACGCGGTTCCACCTTCTATGCACCCCTGAAAATCGAAGACGACGTCATCGGCATCATCGCCGTCTGGACCAAGGAAAAAACCAGGTTTCTACCCGACGAGATCGACATCCTGCTCACCTTTGCCAACCAGGTGAGTATCATCATCCACATTACGCGCCTCTTCGAGATCAACCGGGAGAAGATCGAGCAGCTGCTCATCCTTCAGGAGGCCGTTTCCGACCTGAATTCCACTTACTCGATCGAGCGGATCCACGAGATCCTGATCCGGAGCGCCCTGCGAATCGGGAAGGCCGAAAAGGCCCTCATCTATTTCCTCGACATCGAGAAGAACCGCGTCTTCATCAATGACGGGGAGCGGGGGTTCATCGACGAAAAGAACGAGTATGGGGTCCGGATTGACCGGACGATTATTCGCAGGGCCCTCGACAGCGACGCCATCACGGTGCAGAAGCCCGATGAGGAGGCTGATGAGGAGACCGATGAGGTGCCTGATGCCGTCGAACCCCTCTACGAAGGCTATCCCTCGGAGGTGGCGATTCCCCTGAAAGTGAAAGACCGCTTCAAGGGGGTTCTTCTGCTGGGAATGCGGACGGGGTTCTACTCGCAGGACCAGATCAACGTTCTCGACATTCTCGTCAATAATGCCGCCACGTCCTATGACAGCGCCATCATGCACTCCATCCTCTCCATCGAGGCGAAGTCGCTCAAGACGGAGGTGGAGAAGCTCAAGGAGCGGGAAGACATCCTTCTCGGGTTTCACAACATCCTGGGCAAGTCAAAGAAGATGGTCGGTATCTTCCACGTCATCGAAGAGGTGGCCAAGCACGACACCAATACCCTTATCCAGGGGGAGAGCGGCACTGGAAAAGAACTCGTGTCCCGCGCCATTCACCGTCAGAGTCACCGGAGCCAGAAACGCTTTGTCGACGTGAATTGCGCAGCCATCCCGGGGACCCTTCTTGAAAGTGAGCTCTTCGGCTACGAGGCCGGGGCCTTCACCGATGCCCGGAAGCGCAAACTCGGTCTTCTCGAGTATGCCAGCGGGGGGACCCTCTTTCTCGACGAGATCGGCGACATGAGCCTTCCGCTGCAGGCGAAGTTTCTCCGGATGCTCGAGGACGGATACATCCGGCGCCTCGGGGGGAACGAGTCCATCCCTGTCGATGTGCGGTTCATCTTTGCCACGAACCGGGACCTTTCGAAGATGGTGGCGGAAGGTTCGTTCCGCGAGGATCTCTTCTACCGCATCAGTGTCGTGCCGATCATCCTGCCGCCGCTTCGCGAACGCGGCGATGATCTTTTGCTGCTGGCACGCAACTACGTGGAGGAGTTCAACCGGAAGTTCAACAAGAAGGTCAAGGGGTTTGCCAAGGAAGCCGAAGAAATCCTCCGCCGGTATGCCTGGCCCGGGAATGTCCGCGAACTGAAGAATATCATCGAGCGGATCATGATCCTTCGCGACGTGGGCCGTCTCATCACACCGGAGAACATCCCTGCGGAAATCAAAGTGTCGGCCTCCCGGGATCCCGTCGCTCCCACCGATGATCTGCTTCCTCTCACTTCGGCAACGGACAGGATCGATTACAAACTTGCAGTCGAAAAACTAACGAGCAAGATCAAGGAACGGATTCTCGATCGGGCCCTGGAGTTGAGCGGAGGCAACAAGACGAAAGCTGCGGCCCTGCTCAATATCTCCCGGTACTCACTGATTCGTGAATTGAAAAAGGTTGGAAAGGGCGAGGATACGGGTACTTAGAGAGTCAGTGCCATATTCGCACGTGTCGTGCGAATATGGCACATCGGGCGAAGTGTCGATTTTCAGGCCGTGTCACGGCAGGACCCCCTCATGTTGTGCGATAGACGCACGTCTGGCCGGTGAAAGATCAGCCGGCAAACTCATAACAAGCTGCAATAATTAACTATTATTTATTGGCATCGTTATTGCTCTATCGTGATAATGAGACCTTTAGACGACGGAACCTTTAACATTAGAGAGATAAAGAATTTATCCAATAGGAAGGGTAGATCCTCTCTAAAGGTCTCATAAAATAGACACCCAGCATCAATGATCGTGCTTTAGGTTTGCGAATCGGCGGATGGTTTTTGGTTCCCTCCTTTCCATCCGCCGACCCCCTGTTAGAAAAGGGAGGGGGTTGGGGAACAACCTCTCTTTTAACATAGAATTGGTGGATGAGCCGTCCGTCATCCACCAATTTTTTTTGCCTATAGCGACCGTTGCCTTAAACTTCCTCTCCCTTGAGGGGAGAGGACCGAGGTGAGGGTGAAACTCCCCTTCCTTTTTTCAATACCCAATACCCAATTTCCCAGTACCCTCTTTTCAGAGCCTTCCTTCTGCCTTCAGCCTGTCTATCGCCTTCTTGATCGCCGGCATCGCTTCCAGCGCAGCCTTCTCCCCCTCCAACACAGCCTCGTGACGCCTGGAAAAGTCCGTCGAGCCAATGTGGCTCACGCTCGGCCGGATGACGACGTCGGCCCGGCATAGCTGATTCTGAGCGATCTTGGAATACATGATGTTGACGGACTGCATGATCGTTTCCACCGTCGTCTGGGGCGGCGCGTTGTTGGCTCCTGTCGAGATGTCCACGGCGATGACGAAGTCGGCACCCATCTTCCTGGCATAGTCGACGGCTACGGGGCTCACGAGGCCTCCGTCGACATATGTATGGGCACCGATCTTCACAGGCCGGAAAATCCCCGGGATGGAACAACTGGCACGAACCGCCGTCCCCGTGTTGCCCGTTGCGAACACGACCTCCTCTCCGGACTGGATGTCCGTGGCCACCGCATAGAACGGGATTCGCATCTTTTCGATCGGAGTATTGTTCACCAAATGGTTGACGTACGATTCCAGTTTCTCTCCCTTGATGAAACCGTTGTCGGGAACGGTCAGGTCTGCAATATCTCCCTTCTCAATGGAAAAGGAGAGGCTCTGGATCTGGAAGGCCGTGAAGCCGTAAGCAGACAGGCTCCCGACAAAGCTTCCTGCACTGGTTCCGACGATCAGGTGGATCGGGACCCGGTTTGCCTCCAGGATTTTGAGGGCACCGATATGCGTGAATCCCCGCGAGGCTCCTGCTCCCAGAACGAGGGCGACCTTGGCCGGCGGCTTGATCTGAGGCGGGGGGATCTCTTTCGACATACAGGCCGCCAGAAGGGCAATGAGGAAAAAGGCAAAAATGATACGCACGATTTGGTTCATCATGTACCTCTGATTGCGCCCCCTGACGGGATGCGCCCCCCATCAAAGGCCTGTCTTAGATTGCGGGCTTTTCAAAAATGTCCAGATGCAAGGCCTCCGAAATCCCGAGGTGCGCAGGCGTACTGGTCGTACGTCGAGCGCCGAGGGATGAGGGAACGCAGCAGATGGATATTTTTCAAAGGCCCGCTGATAAAAAACCGGGCATCCGTGTGGATGCCCGGTTTTTCTAACAGCCTTGTTCCTGTATGTGATTACTTCTTCACAGGAGCCGGAGCCGGAGCCGGAGCCGGAGCGGCCGGGGCCGGAGCCTTCTCAGGAGCCTTCTCAGGTGCCGGAGCAGGTGCTGCTGCGGGCGCGGGCGCGGGCTTCTTCTCCTCCTGCTTCGCGCAACCTACGAAAGAGAAAGAAACGGCGAGCAAAAGGGCGAGTACCAGTACGAGTGCCTTCTTCATTAGTTGTGTCACCTCCTTTTGACTTTTTACCCTTACGGGCATCTGTTCTCAAGAATGGCTTTTTACTCTATCGCAGGGGGCTTGTCAATAAAAAATATTTTAATTTAAAGCTTTGAAATCACACATTGAACCGGAAATAGACGATGTCGCCGTCGACGATCTCGTAGTCTTTTCCCTGAAAGTGAAGGAGTCCTTTCTCTTTTGCCGGCGCAATACCCCCCGAGAGGATGAAATCTCCGTAGTGCAGCACCTCGGCCCGGATGAATCCCCGCTCCATGTCGGTGTGGATCTTTCCTGCGGCCTGGGGTGCCTTTGTTCCCTTGCGGATCGTCCAGGCCCTCAGCTCCGGGCCCACGGTGGTGTAGAAGGTGATGAGATCGAGAAGCGCACACCCCTCGCGGATGAGCTGCTGAAGCCCCGATTCCTTCAGGCCGAGGTCTTCCAGGAATTCCTTTCGCTCCACGCGGTCGAGCTTCGCGATTTCCATCTCCAGGTCGCCGCAGATCACCACGACACCGGAGCCCTCTTTCGCGGCCATCTCGCGAACCTTCGCGATGTAGGGTCCATCCTCCTTGAGGACTTTCTCGCTCACGTTGGCCACGTAGAGGACCTTCTTGGACGTGAGCAGGTGGGCTTCATCGAGGATCTCCCGCTCGTTATCCTGCACGGGCACATTTCTCGCCGGGATCCCCCGCTTGAGGGCATCCGTGAACCGCGGGTAAACCGCCATGGCCTTCCGGGCATCCTTGTCACCGGCCTTGGCGATTTTATCAGTCTTGGCGACGCGCTTTTCGAGTGTGTCGAGGTCCGCCAGGATGAGCTCCATGTTGATGATCTCGATGTCCCGGGCAGGGTCGATGGGGCCGTAGATGTGTGCGATGTCCGGGTTGTCGAAGCAGCGGACGATGTGGACGATGGCGTCCACCTCACGGATGTGGCCGAGGAACTGGTTGCCGAGGCCCTCGCCCTTGCTTGCCCCCCTCACAAGACCGGCGATATCGATGAATTCCATGGTCGTGTAAGTGACCTTGGGGGGCTTGATGGCCGAAGCGATTTTCTCGAGCCGTTCGTCGGGCACGTGGACGATTCCCGCGTTGGGGTCGATGGTGCAGAAGGGGTAGTTGGCTACCTCGGCCCCGGCGCAGGTCAGCGCGTTGAAGATGGTCGATTTCCCGACGTTGGGAAGGCCGATAACGCCGCAGTTGAAGCCCATGAAAGTTGCCCTGAAGGGTTGGGGTGGCTGCCAGGATTGGCAGGTCTGGGGCTTCCTGAACGTATTGAGTTTGCCCCGGGCTGTCAAGGGATATTTCTTTGCAGTGTCTGAGTGGGAAGAAGTGTCTAAGTGTCTGAGTGAAGAGGGTGAAGGGAAAAAGAGGGATTCGGGATTCCGGTCTCGGGATTCAGGAATCAGAATGAAAAGTGCTTTTCCCGGGATCCGGATTGCGGATGCCCGATTCCGGCCGCGAAGCGGCTTCTGTGCGGAGCATAAAAAAAGGGGCCGGCATGGCTGCCGGCCCCTTGGTCAGGCTGGTTGTTTCCTTACTTCTCCAGGGGGATTCTCATGGAGTAGAAGGAGCGATAGACGAACACCAGGGCGATGGCCAGGAAGATCGCCCCGACGACAATGGCGGAGTTCCTCATATCCGGCGCAATCGCGATTTCCATGGCCAGGATGCCGAACAGGGTGGTGAACTTGATGATCGGGTTCAGCGCCACCGAGGAGGTGTCCTTGTAGGGGTCGCCGACGGTGTCGCCGATGACGGCGGCCGCGTGCAGGGGCGTTCCCTTCTCCTTCAGGTCGACTTCGATGACCTTCTTCGCGTTGTCCCAGCAACCGCCGCCATTGGCCATGAAGAGGGCCTGGTAGAGACCGAAGACGGCAATCGAGATCAGGTAACTGATGAAGAAGGACGTCGATTCCGGTCCTCTCACAGGTGCGGACAGGAACGCGAAGGCCAGGGCGAACAGGAAGATGGCGATGAAGATGTTGAACATGCCCTTCTGGGCATACACCGTGCAGATCTTCACGACTTCCTTCGAGTTCTCCGTGGAGGCGCTCAGGCTTGCCGCGTCGTCGAGCTTGATGTGCTCCTTGATGTACTGAACGGCGCGGTAGGAGCCGGTCACGACGGCCTGCATGGAGGCGCCGGTGAACCAGTAGATGACGGCGCCGCCGCAGAGCAGGCCCAGCAGCGTGTAGGGGTTGAGCAGGTTGAGGAGCATCTCGGGCTGGATTCCCAGGGCCTTCCTGAGAAGCAGGATGAGCGAGAAGATCATCGTGGTGGCACCGACGACGGCCGTGCCGATGAGCACGGGCTTGGCGGTTGCCTTGAAGGTGTTGCCGCAGCTGTCGTTCTCTTCGAGGTAGTGCTTGGCGACGTCGAAGCGGGGCTTGAAGCCGAAGTCCTTCTCGATTTCCTTTTCCACGTTGGGGATGGTCTCGATGAGGGACAGCTCATAGATCGACTGCGCGTTGTCCGTCACGGGGCCGTAGCTGTCGACGGCGATGGTCACGGGCCCCATGCCGAGCATACCGAAGGCCACGAGGCCGAAGGCAAACACGGAAGAGTATTCCATGAAGGCCGACAGTCCGAAGGTGCTCGTATAGTAAGCGATGAACATCAGGGCCGTGATGGCCATGCCGATCCAGAAGGCGGCGAAGTTGCCGGCCACGAGACCGGAAAGGATGTTCAGCGAGGGGCCGCCTTCACGGGAGGCCGTGACGACCTCGGCCACGTGCCGGGAATTGGAACTCGTGAAGACCTTGACCAGCTCGGGGATCAGGGCCGCCGCGAGGGTTCCGCAGCTGATGATCACGGAGAGCTTGAACCACAGCTCGTTGGGGTAATGGCCAAGCTGCCATTTGCTGATGATGAAGGTCACGACGATGGAAACGATCGAGGTGATCCAGACGAGCGAGGTCAGGGCTGCCTCGAAGTTGACCTTCTCTTTCCCGCCCCAGAGGGAGTCGGTGATCATCTTGTTGACGAAGTAGGAGCCGATGGAGGTGACGATCATGAGGACTCTCATGACGAAGATCCAGACGAGAAGCTCGGCCTGGTACTGGGGCAGGCAGGCCAGCACGATGAAGCTGATCAGGGCCACGCCCGTGACGCCGTAAGTCTCGAAGCCGTCCGCCGTGGGGCCGACGCTGTCGCCGGCGTTGTCGCCGGTGCAGTCGGCGATGACGCCGGGGTTGCGGGGGTCGTCTTCCTTGATGGTGAAGACGATCTTCATGAGGTCGGAGCCGATGTCGGCGATCTTGGTGAAGATACCGCCGCAGATACGGAGGGCCGAGGCGCCCAGGGACTCGCCGATGGCGAAGCCGATGAAGGCAGCGCCCGCCACTTCGCGGGGCATGAAGACCAGGATGATGAGCATCATGATGAGTTCGACGCAGACCAGGAGCACGCCGATGCTCATGCCCGCCGTCAGCGGGATGTCGAGCAGCTTCATGGGCTTGCCTTCAAGGGAGGCAAAGGCCATGCGGGCATTGGCCAGGGTGTTCATGCGGATGCCGAACCAGGCCACGCCGTAGGACCCGAGGATGCCGACGACGGTCCAGGCCAGGATCAGCATGACATCGCCCATGCCCATATGCTGCAGGAAGCCGAAGTAGTAGAAAATACATGAGCCGATGAAGGCAAACAGAATGAGAAGTAGTTTGCCCTGCTGGATCAGGTAGGTGCTGCAGGTCTGGAAAATGATTTCCGCCACGTCCAGCATGCTCTTGTGGGCCCGAATCTTCTTGACCTTGGCATACATGAAGTAGCCGAAACCCATTCCCAGAAAACAGATCACGAAGCCGATCATGAGCAGGTTATTCTGAGCGGCCGACAGCGGTGGAATGACCAAATCTGCTTCGCTTGCGAACAGGGGCGTCGCAAAGAGCAGAACGATAAGCGCCAGGGATACGGCGCTTAGGACACGTTTGACTCTCTCGCTAATCATCTCTCCATCTCCTCCATAATAAAGTTTCAAAAAGTACCGAAATGAGACCAACCATTAAAGCCGCCGTGACATAGCAAATATTGTCACTTTTGTCAAAGATTTTATTGACGGGGACGTCAATTCAGGTAATCCGCGGGCGTCTTCTGCAGGGGAGGAACTTGAGAAGTTGCGAAGATAATAAGTCGAGGAGGCGAGAAATATGAAATAGTTAATTATTCCGGGTTATTATCTAGATCCGGTGCCGGTTTGCGCTCGCGGATGTTGAATTGGTTCATGGCCGGCCGGGTGCCGGCAGCGAGAATCTCCCTTATGGCTTCGCAGGCCGTCCGGACGACTTCCGCCAGCTGCTCAAGGTCAGCCTTCGGGAAGGGCTGCAGGACATAGCGTTCCGTGTCGTCTCTGAAGGGTGGCTTACCGATGCCGAGTCTCACTCGGGTGAAACCGCCTTCCCCGAGATGGTCCATGATGGAGCGGACCCCCTTGTGGCCTCCGTCGCCCCCGCCGACCTTGATGCGCAAGGTCCCGAAGGGCAGATCCAGGTCGTCGTGGACGACAATGAGATCGTCAGCGTTTTTCTGATAAAAATCGGTAACTAGCCTGATCGATTGGCCGCTGAGATTCATGAAGGTCTGGGGTTTCACGAAAAGCACGCGGTGCTCACCGATCCGGCCGTCGCCCAGTAGCGCCTCGAATTTCTTCTTCTGGATGGCGATGCCGCAGTCGTCCGCCAGGGTATCCACGACGAGATATCCCATGTTGTGGCGAGTCATGCGGTACGGGTCTCCCGGGTTCCCCAGGCCGGCGATGATTTTCATCGTTTCACTCTGAATTCATGGAGTAATGGAATTATGGCATAATGGAATAATGGGAAGAAATAAAGAGAAAAATGCGCGTTCCATCACCCATCATTCCAATACTCCAATATTCCAGTGGAAACAAAAAGGCCCCATCCGCCTGGCGGCGAACGGGGCCTTTCAATGGTCTGTGATTGCCAGGATGCCCTACTCCTCTTCCTTCGCCCCCTTCTTGCCGACGACCTCGGGCTCTTTGGCCGCCTCTTCTTCTACCGCGGCAGCAGGTGCCGCTTCCTCGCCCACGACGGCTCTCTTGGTGGCCACGGTGACGATGCTGGCATTGCCGGCATCGACGATCTCGACGCCTTCAGCCAGCTTGAGATCCCTCACGTGAATGGTGGAGTCGATCATCAGGTCCGTCACATCGACATCGATGTGCCTGGGCATCAGGCCCGGCAGGGCGGAGATCTTGACGTCTCTCTTGAATTGCTTGAGCTCGCCGCCCTTCTCCACGCCGATGGCCGAGCCCAAGACATGGATCGGCACGTCCAGGGTCAGCTTCTTGTCCATCCGGATCTCGTAGAAATCGGCATGGATGACCTTCTTCGTGATCGTGTTCGTCTGAAGTTCCTTAAGCACGGAGATCTTCTCCGCATTCTTCCCGGCTCCGTCGATGACGAGCTTGATGAATCCCGCTTCTCCCTTTTCGGCCCGGATGATTTTGATCAGGTCCGCCGCATTGATGTAAAGCATGGTTGACTCCGCCCCTGATCCGTATAGAACGGCAGGAACGAGCCCCTCGGCCCGCAGTCTCCTGGCGGGCCCCTTACCCGATTCCTTGCGAATACTCGCTTTCAACTCTATTGCTTCCATCGAAACCTCCAACAATAATATGGCTAATGGCGAAAGGCTAATGGCTAATGGCAAAAGGCTGTGAAAGAAGGGAAATTCCTCTTTGCCTTTAGCACGAAGCCTGAGGCCGAAGCCTAGATGAATAATGAACTCACCGAGTCGTTGTAATAAATGCGACGAACCGCCTCGCTGAGAAATCCCGCAACGGGCAGAACGGTGATTTTCTTCTTGCACTGCATGGCCCGCTCGTGGAGCGGAATCGAGTCCGTCACGATGAGCTCCTTGAGGTTGGAGCCGTCGATCCGGTCGATGGCCGGTCCCGAGAGCACGGCGTGGGTGCAGCAGGCAATGACCTCCGTGGCCCCTTCGGCTTCCAGGGCAGCCGCGGCCTGGACCATGGTCCCCGCCGTGTCGATCATGTCGTCGAGGATGATGACGCGCTTGCCCTTGACGTTTCCGATGATGTTCATCACCTGGGACTCGTTGGGCCCCTCGCGGCGTTTGTCGATGATGGCCAGCGTCGCATCGAGGCGCTTGGCAAAGGCCCGGGCGCGCTCGACACCGCCCGTGTCCGGGGAGACAATGACCAGGTTGTTCGCAAAGTTGCTCATCATGTATTTCAGCAGGATGGGCGTGGCGAAGAGGTTGTCCACGGGGATGTTGAAGAACCCCTGGATCTGGCCGGCGTGGAGATCCACCGAGAGCACCCGGCTTGCCCCGGCCGTCGTGATGAGATCGGCCACGAGCTTTGCCGAGATGGGGGCCCGGGGGGCGACCTTGCGGTCCTGCCGCGCGTAACCGTAATAGGGGATCACCGCCGTGACCCGGTCGGCCGATGCGCGCTTCATGGCGTCGATGAGGATCAGCAGCTCCATGACGTGGTCGTTGACGGGCGGGCACGTGGACTGAATGATGAAGACGTCCATGCCGCGGACGTTCTCGTTGATCTCCACCCTCGTCTCGCCGTCGCTGAAGGTGGCCACGTTGGCCTTGCCGACGGCGATGCCGAGTTTCGTGCAGATGTCCTCTGTAAGCTTCTTGTTCGAGTTTCCCGAAAAGATGCGCATTCGTTCGAGCATGTCTGTCACCCTGGGTGAAAGTCCCGGTGGTTATGAAAAATATTGGCTGGGGCGGGAGGATTCGAACCTCCGAATGCGGGAGCCAAAGTCCCGTGGCTTACCGCTTGCCGACGCCCCATTCCCTACGGATTTCCGTAATCGTGCGGGGGAAGGCATTCGATGCTCGGGGGATCAGATCGTCTGAGCCTTGAACACCGCATACGGGTACGATGTCCTCAGTGCGCCTTCAGCCTTGATCGCATCGGGTTCGTTTTCAAAGAGTCCGAAGACCGTGGGCCCGCTACCCGACATCAGCGACCCCAGGGCGCCTTGTCTGAGGAGGAACCCCTTCAGCTCCCCGAGCACGGGATAGCGCGTCACCGTCACCTTTTCCAGGTCGTTGGCCAGGGCGGCGGCGAGCTCTCGTACCCCTGAAAAGGTAGGAATACTATACTTAACGGGTGTCTTTGTCAACGGCAAATTCAGACTCTCGTAGACCCGTTTCGTGGGGACCTCGAAGCCCGGGTTGACGAGGACGACCCACATCCCGGCAGGGGTTTCGGCAGGCTCGAGGATCTCGCCGATCCCGAAGGCCCAGGCCGTGCTGCCGTAAATGAAGAAGGGAACATCGGCGCCGATCCGGGCGCCGATCCGGATGAGCCGTTCACGATCGAATCCGAACTGGAAGAGGGTGTTGAGGACCGTCAGGGTGGTGGCGGCGTTGGAGCTGCCGCCGCCGAGGCCCGCCGCCGTCGGGATACGCTTTCGGAGGGTGATCTCCACCCCGCCCGCAAACCCCGCCTCGGCGAAGAGGGCGCGGGCCGCCCGCACCACGAGGTTTCCCTCACCGGTGGGAAGGTCTGACCCCGGGCAGGCAAGTGCGATGCCTTCCTTGCGGGGTGAGAACTCCATCTCGTCGGCAAGGCTCACCTTCTGCATCAGGGAGGCGATGTCGTGGTAGCCGTCTTCCCTGCGGCGCAGCACCTTGAGGATCAGGTTGACCTTGGCCGGCGACGGGGCGGTGATCACTTCGCCGTCTCCCTGACGTAGCGCATCCTCAACTCGTAGAGAAGCGATTCGAGGAGCCTCTCCTCCTCGTCATTGAGGTTGCCCTTCGTCTTTTCCTTCAGGATGCCGAGGATGTCGATGGTCTGCTTGGCCGCCTCGAGGTTGCGCTCCGTCTTCTTGGTCGCAGGGTCGGGAAAGTCGCCGAAGTGATACATGGCCGACGTGCCGAGCGAAAAGACGAAGGTGGCGAAGTTGAGATCGGGGAATGGTTGTTCCGTCGAGGCCTCTTGCGCCTTATCGTCTTGACGAGGTTCGGCGGTCTTCGCTTCGGGTTTCGGCTCCTGCGGCTTGGCTGGCGGTTCCTCTCGGGGCGCCTCCGGCTTGACCTCTCCCCAGTCGTCGAAGCGGCGGCGGTCCTTGATCACGAAGCCCTTCTCATCTTCCATTGCTCCCTCCCGTATTAACGCCGGAAGCCCCCTTGAGGGGGCGTTCCGACATGTTCTTCATCATCCGTCTCGACCGACATTCCGAGGGGATCTTGCAGGCTGTGTAAAAATGCCTGGATGCAAGGCCCCCGAAAACGATTGCACGCGCATCCCCGCACCTTTTTCACCCTCACCCTCTCCCCTCAAGGGAGAGGGAAAGTAATGAAAATAGCTCCAGAGGCCGCAGACGGGCGTTTTTTAACAGCCTGCTACATGCGCGGCTTCATGCTGCGAAGCCTTGCAACCCGCTCCTCGATGGGCGGGTGGGTGCTGAAAAGGCTCGCGAAGGAACGTCCCGTGAGGGGGTTTACGATGAACATGTGGGCCGTCGACGGGTTGGCGTTCATGGGGATGGCCTGGCTAGCCGCCTGCAGCTTCTCGAGGGCGCCCGCCAATGCCCAGGGTTTGCCCGATACCTTGGCGCCGCCGTCATCGGCCATGTATTCCCTCGAGCGGGAAATGGCCATCTGGATCAGCATGGCCGCGATGGGGGCCAGGATCGCCATGAAGAGCATGCCGATCATTCCGCCGCCGCCTCCCCCCTCCTCGTCGCTGCCGCGGCCGCCGCCGAAGATCGCCGCCCACTGGGCCATGTTGGCGAGCATCGTGATGGCGCCGGCGATCGTGGCCGCGATCGACCCGATGAGGATGTCGCGGTTCTTGATGTGGGTGAGCTCATGGCTGATGACTCCCTCGAGCTCCTCGCGGCTCAGAATCCGCATGATCCCCTCGGTGACGGCCACGACGGCGTGCTTTTCGTTTCTTCCCGTGGCAAAGGCGTTGGGAGTGTCCCCGGGGATGATGTAGACCCGCGGCATGGGAAGGCCCGCCTTCATGGCCAGATCCTGCACCATCCGGTGCAACTCGGGCGCCTGCTGGGGCGTCACCTCCTGGGCCTGGTACATGCGAAGCACGATCTTGTCGGAAAACCAGTAGCTGAAGAAATTCATGCCCATGGCGAAGATGAAGGCGATGAGCATGCCGTTCTGTCCGCCGAGGTATCCGCCGATCAGGACCAGGAGTCCCGTAAGCAAACCGAGCAGGACCGCTGTCTTGAGAGAGTTCATGGTTTGTCTTCCTCCATTGAAATAAGAAGTTCTCTTTTTTCGTTGCGGATTATACAGGAAAGCAGGGTTGCCCACAAGGGCGCACGCGGGCTTTCCGCTCATTGTGTTTTTTTCTGAAAGACAACCTCCCCTTCGCCTTTTACCTCGACGATCACGTGATCGCCCGCCGCGATGGAGCCATCGAGGATCTTCATGGCCAGGCCGTCCTGGACGATCTTCTGCAGGGCCCGCTTCAGAGGCCGGGCGCCGTAGATGGCGCTGTAGCCCGCCTTGGCGATGTGCTTCTTCGCCTTGTCCGTGAGCTCGATTACGACCTTCCGCTCGGCGAGCATTTTCTGCAGCCGGCCGATCTGGATGTCGATGATCCGGTTGATGTCGCTGATCGTGAGCGACCGGAAGATGATGATGTCGTCGACGCGGTTGAGGAACTCGGGCTTGAAGGTCGTTCGCAAGACCTCGTTGATCTTCAGCCTCCGCTCGGCCTCGCTCATCGCGGCATCGACGGCGAACTGGCTGCCGATGTTCGAGGTCATGATGACGATCGAGTTCTTGAAGTCCACCGTCCGGCCATGGCCGTCGGTGAGCCGTCCGTCGTCGAGGATTTGCAGCAGGATGTTGAACACGTCCGGGTGCGCCTTTTCGATCTCGTCGAAGAGGATGACCGAGTAGGGCCTGCGCCGCACCGATTCGGTCAGGAAGCCGCCCTCGTCGTAGCCCACGTAACCCGGGGGGGCACCGATGAGCCGGGCCACGGAGTGCTTCTCCATGTACTCCGACATGTCGACGCGGATCATGTTCTGCTCGTTGTCGAACATGAACTCGGCCAGCGCCCGCGCCAGTTCCGTCTTACCCACACCCGTGGGGCCCATGAAGATGAAGGAGCCGATGGGCCGGTTGGGGTCCTGCAGGCCCGAGCGGGCACGGCGAAGCGCGTTGGAGACGGCGTGGATGGGTTCCTCCTGGCCGATCACCCGCTGCTGCAGGCGCTCCTCCATGTGGATGAGCTTTGCCACTTCGGTCTCCATCATGCGCGACACGGGGATGCCCGTCCAGCTGGCCACCACTTCCGCCACGTCCTCGGCCTCGACCTCTTCCTTGAGCATCTTGTCGCCGTTGTGAATGCCGGCGTGCTGGGCCTGCTCCTTTTCCAGTTCCCTGTTGAGCTCCACGAGCCTTCCGTAGCGGATCTCGGCGGCCTTGGCCAGGTCGCCTGCGCGCTGCGCGATGAGCTCCTCGTTCTTGAGCTCCTCGATTTTTCCCCTGGCCGACTGGATCCGTTTGATGACCTCTCGCTCGCTGGACCAGTGCTTCTTTTGCTCGTCGCGCTCGGCCGTGAGCTTGCCGATCTCGTCGACGAGCTTCTGAAGGCGCTCGAGCGAGTTGGGGTCCGTCTCGTTCTTCAGGGACTGCCGCTCGATCTCGAGCTGCATGATCCTGCGCTCGAGGGCGTCGATCTCTGCGGGGAGGCTGTCGAGTTCGATCCGCAGGTGCGAGGCCGCTTCGTCGATGAGGTCGACGGCCTTGTCCGGCAGGAACCGGTCGCTGATGTAGCGGTCCGAAAGGGTCGCCGCCGCCACGATGGCCGAGTCCTTGATCCGGACGCCGTGGTGGACTTCGTAGCGCTCCTTGAGCCCCCGCAGGATGGCGATCGTGTCCTCCACGGAGGGCTCCTTGATCAGGACGGGCTGGAAGCGCCGCTCCAGGGCGGGGTCCTTCTCGATGTTCTTGCGATACTCGTTGAGGGTCGTGGCGCCGATGCAGCGCAGCTCGCCCCTCGCGAGTGCCGGCTTGAGCATGTTCGAGGCGTCGATGGCGCCTTCAGCCGCCCCCGCGCCCACGACGGTGTGGATCTCGTCGATGAAGAGGATGATCTCGCCTGCGGCGTCGGCCACCTCCTTCAGGACTGCCTTGAGGCGGTCCTCGAACTCGCCGCGGAACTTGGCGCCGGCCACGAGCGCCCCCATGTCGAGGGCGACGACCCGCTTGTCCTTGAGCGTCTCGGGCACGTCGCCGTTGACGATCCGCTGCGCGAGGCCCTCGACGATGGCCGTCTTGCCGACACCGGGCTCGCCGATGAGCACCGGGTTGTTCTTCGTGCGCCTCGTGAGGACCTGCATGATCCGGCGGATCTCCTCGTCTCGGCCGATGACGGGGTCAAAGGACCCCTTCCTGGCCAACTCGTTGAAATCTCTGGCGTATCTCTCGAGAGCCTGGTATTTCTCCTCGGGGTTCTGATCGGTGACCCGCTGGCTTCCCCGGATGTCCACCAGGACCCGGTAGATGCTGTCCTTGGTCACGCCTGCGTTTCGCAGAATTTTCCCTGTCGGGCCGTCCTTGTCCTCAGTCATGGCGATCAGGATGTGCTCGGCGCTGACAAACTCGTCCTTGAGCCTTTTGGCCTCCTCGAAGGAGTTCTCGAGAACCTTGTTGAGCCTCGGAGTCATGTAGGCCTGCGTGGCGCTCCCGGATACCTTCGGCAGGCCGTTGAGGGCCTTTTCGATCTCCCGCTGGATCAACCGGGTGTCGGCCCCGAGCTTCTTCAGGGCGGCCATAACGATCCCTTCGGGCTGGCGGATCAGGGCCGCAAGCAGATGCTCCATATCCACGGCCTGGTGGCCGAGCTTGCCGGCCAGGGTCTGGGCCTCCTGGAGGGCCTCCTGGACTTTTACGGTGAATTTATCGAACCTCATCGTTCCTCTCTTCAAAAGCGTCTGAATATCAATAAGTTAAATAGAAAACGACGGTTTTCTCGACCGCTTCCCGAAACCTCACCGCCGTCCGCTTGGACCCTAACTTAATGACAGGCAGGGGGGATGTCAAGAAAAGGCATTCAATCAACGGGTTATCTCTTTTTTTGACGCCGGGTATGAAGTATAATGATTGCAAAGAAGGCCTTGACAAGAAGCCCCCCATATCTATATTCTCTATGACTTAGATTGACAGGCCCAAAAGGGAGGATCATCCATGAACATGAATCTACCGGCTGCAAGTAGCACGTTAGATTTGTATATCTCTCAGATCAACAAGTTTTCCCTGTTGACCCCTGAGGAGGAGTTCAAGCTGGCCGTCCGTTACAAGAAGCACAATGACATGGAAGCGGCCGAAAAGCTTGTGACTTCAAACTTGCGCTTTGTGGTCAAAATCGCCCACGAGTACCGCAACTACGGCGTGAAGCTCCTGGACCTGATCCAGGAGGGAAACGTGGGGCTCATGCACGCGGTGAAAAAGTTCGACCCCTACAAGGGCTACCGGCTCATCTCTTATGCCGTGTGGTGGATCCGCGCTTACATGCAGAACTTCCTCATCAGGACGTGGAGCCTCGTGAAGATCGGGACGACCCAGGCCCAGCGCAAGCTCTTCTTCAAGCTCAACCAGGCCAAGAAGAGGCTCCAGAAGATGGAAGCGAAGAGCCCCGAGTTCGCCGAGATCGCCGAGTCCCTGAGCGTGAAGGAGACGGAGATCGAGGAGATGGACGTCCGGCTCAACAGCCGGGATCTATCGCTCGATGCCTTCATCGACGACGACGGCGAGCTTTCCCACATCAACTGCCTGGCCGACAAGAGTGAAAACCAGGAGGATTCCCTGATCCGCCACGAGGAGACAGCCCTGGTGAAGCGCAACGTCGCGGGGGCGCTTGCGAAACTCAACGACCGCGAGGCCTACATCATCCGGCACCGCGTCATGTCCGAGAACCCGGAGACCCTCCAGGAGATCGGCGACAAGTTCAAGATCACCCGCGAGCGGGCCCGCCAGGTCGAAAAAGAAGCCCTCCGGAAGATGCGCCAGGTCATCGGAGGCTGGGAGCCGCAGGCGGCACGGGCGTAACGAGGGTACAGGGTACAGACACTACAAGTAAGAAAATCAGAAGCCCTCACCGATGCGTCGGTGGGGGCTTTTTGTTATGGTTCGCCAGGAAGGGTGACGGTCCGCTTCTTTTCACTGATCACTGTCCACTGGACACTGACCACTCAGAACTCCTCGCCGGGGGCGAAGGCTGCGTTCTCGAAGCGCGTGAACTTTTCCTGGAAGACGAGCTTGATCGTTCCGACGGGGCCGTTTCGCTGCTTGCCGATGATGACCTCGGCAAAGCCCTTCTCGGGGTTGTCGTCGGACTTGTTGTAGACCTCGTCGCGGTACAGGAAGAGGATGACGTCGGCGTCCTGCTCGATGGCGCCCGATTCGCGCAGATCCGCCATCTGGGGCCTGCGGCTCGTGCGGTCCTCCACTTTGCGGTTGAGCTGGGAGAGGGCCACCACGGGCACGCTGAGCTCCTTCGCGAGCCCCTTGAGCGAGCGGCTGATTTCCGAAATCTCCTGCTCGCGCGTGTCGGAGTAGGCGCTGCCCTTCATGAGCTGAAGGTAGTCGAGGATGATGAGCCCCAGGCCGTGCTCGGCCTTGAGACGGCGGGACTTGGCTTTCATCTCGAGGACCGAGATGGAGGGCGTATCGTCGATGAAGAACCGGGCCTCGGAGAGCCTTCCGGCGGCCGTGGTGAGCTTCGGCCAGTCCGTCTCGCCCAGGAACCCCTTGCGGATCTTCTGGGAATCCACCCGGGCCTCCGACGAGAGCATGCGCATGGCGAGCTGCTCCTTGGCCATTTCCAGCGAGAAAACGGCCACGGGCACCCCCTCCTCGACGGAGCAGAACTGCGCGATGTTGAGGGCGAAGGCCGTCTTGCCCATGCTGGGGCGGCCGGCGATGATGATGAGGTCCGACTTCTGCAGCCCCGAGGTCATCTCGTCGAGCTTCGTAAATCCCGTGGCGACGCCCGTGATGAGCTCCTTTCGCTCGTAGAGGCGCTCGATCGTGCGGAAGCTGTCCTTGATGATGTCCTTGAGGGGGTAAAAGGAGGGCCGGATCTTGTTCTGGGAGATTTCGAAGATGGCGCGCTCGGCCTCGTCGAGCACGCTGTCCACTTCCACCCCGGCGCCATAGGTCCGGTTCAGGATCTCCGTGGCCGTCCCGATCAGTTTCCGCAGAACCGACTTCTCCTTGACGATCCGGGCGTAGTGGCTGATGTTGGCCGCCGACGGGACATTGTCCACAAGCTGGGAGAGGTACACGGCTCCGCCCACGGCATCGAGCTGCTTCTTGTCCCTCAGGTGATTGCTCAGCGTAATGAGGTCGATGGGCTGGCTGCGTTCGGAGAGCTCCAGGAACGCCGTGAAGATCTTCTGGTGGGCATCGCTGTAGAAATCGGAGCCCGCCATGAGCTCCAGAACCGCGTTGATGGCGGCGTTCTCGAGGAGGATGCCCCCGAGGACGGACTGCTCGGCCTCCAGGTTCTGGGGCGGCACTTTGAGGATGGAGGGGTCGACGGCTTTCATAAAGGCACAGGTACCCGGTTAAAGGAAAAAGGATAAAGGCTAAGACACGGGACAAGAATTGTTTACAGCCCCCGGCTGTAAAATGCAAGGGGCTGGCGGATCCTTCTTCTCTTTAACTTTTCGCCTCGATCCCTTATCCTTGCTCTTCGACGACCTTTACCGTGATGTCCGCTGCGATCCCCGGGTAGAGCTTGATCTTGACGGGGAATTCCCCGAGCTGCTTGATCGGCTCGTCGAGAACGATCTGCTTGCGGTCCACCTTGAGCCCCTTTACTTCCAGCGCATTCTCGATGTCCTTGGCCGTCACGGAGCCGAACAGTTTCTCCTGGTCCGCCGTCTTGCGGGCGATGGTCACCGCCACACCGGCGAAACTTGCCAGCATGGCTTCGGCGCTCTTCTTTTCCTTTTCGGCGCGTTTGGCGATGAGCTTCTTTTCGTGCTCGATCTCCTGGGCGGACTTGCTCGTGGCTGCGATGGCGAGCCCCTTCGGCATCAGGTAGTTCCTCGCATAGCCGTCGGCAACCTTTATCGTATCCCCGCGCTTGCCGAGGGATTCAACGTCTTCCTTCAAAATGACCTTCATCGACATCCTCCTTTTACAGGTGAGCTGCTTTCTTCTTTGACCCTCGTTCCTCGGTCCTCGATCCCCGGGCCTTCGAGCCTCAGGGCACCGTGTCCTTCACGGGGCTGTTCATCTTTCTGAAGTCGACCCAGATGTCAAACAGGCCGACGGCGGAGATAAAAACCAGCAGGTACTGGTATAGCACAATCAGGGCGTAAAAAAGGGCCCGGAGGTATCTCGGGATGTTTTTCTTCCTGAAAAAGAACTGGACAATCGAAAGTCCCTGGAGGAGATAGAGAAATAGCAGAAAAATCATGGCGTTGAGCCCGACGATCTTCGCGATTTCCTCGGGGACGATCATCAGGGCGCCCGCTGCGATCACGAGCCAGACGACCCAGTCGGGCATCTTCCAGCAGGCCAGATCGCCGAAATCGGGGAACGAGGGATCCCGTCCCTGGAAAAACATCCGTATGCCGAGCACGTTGAGCCAGATGAAGAAGGTTGTGCTCGTCAGGAACAGCGCTGCGCCGTGATCCGCGATCCACCCTGCAACCTGGGGGGCGCTTTCCTGCAGAGCGTCGATCTGATCCTGGGGGATCCCGATCTCCTCGTAAAGCGCGATGCTGTACTTGATGCTGTCGACCACGTACCCCCGGACAATGTCCAGGATGCCGCGTTCCAGAAGCTGACCGTACCAGGCCATGATGGCGACGATCACCGCGACCAGTCCGGCAACCGACAGGGCCACCGTCTTCTCGATCCCCCATCGCCTTCTCAGGACTTCGGGGATGATCATCCCCGCCGACCCGAGTACCAGGAAGAACGGGAGGCTTTCCACGAAACCGCCGATCCGGAAAACGGCCACGAGAAGACCGAAGGACAGGGCGAACATGGCGATCCCGGCCATCCGGCCCATCTTCCAGTAGAAATAGGCGATCGGAAGCGGAGCGAGCAGGCTGAATACAAAACCGACAATGGGGTTCAGGACCACGAGGAGAAAGAAACCCGTCGTGATGCCTACGCCCAGGATAAATTCCTTCACGTTGAAGTTTCTGCCTGCATCCAAGTGAACGCTGTCCTCGAATCGCCGGTTTCGGACCGTACCCGCCGACCGCCGTTTCTGCAAAGGCGTCGCCGCTGTCAGCCTTCCGTGACCATGAAGGGCAGCAGGGCGATGTTCCGGGCGCGCTTGATCTCGACCGTCAGCGCCCTCTGGTGGAGCGCGCAGTTGCCCGTGATGCGCCTGGGGATGATCTTTCCGCGTTCCGTCACGAAATACCGCAGGGCGTCCACGTCCTTGTAGGACATTTTCATGTTCGAGTCGGTGCAGAACCGGCAGACCTTCCTGCGGTGGTAGACTCTCCGGTCGGATCTCGGCCTTCCGGGTCCGCCTCCGCCCGGTCCCCTCGAATCTCTTCCGCCAGGACCCCCTGTCCTGGGCCGGCTGCCCGTCGTGCTGTCTGAAGGCGTTCTCATGTCGTTATCCCTCCGTCGTGGCTTCCGACGTCGCGGACGTCGTCGTGGTCGTTATCGGTGTACTGGATTCCGCCGGGATGATCGCAGCCGGAGGAGCTTCGGCCTTCGGCCCGGCCAGTTCTTTTTCGATCTCCTCCGCCGAGATGCTGTCGGCAAGCTTCACGGACATGTACTTCAGGACCTTGTCGTCGAACTTCAGGATCCTCTCCACCTCTGCGACGATCTCGCGCCTGCCGGCGAAATCGATGAGGATGTAGAACCCCCGGGCCTGCTTCCGGATGAGGTAGGCGAGCTTTCGCTTTCCCCATCTCTCGACTTTCAGGACAGTCCCCTTCATGTCGGTGATGATCTTGCTGTAGCGGTCGATGATGGCGGTGATTTCCTCGCTGGGCAGCTCGGACTGGACGATGAACAGAGTTTCGTAACGCTTCAATTCGTTGACCTCCTTTCGGCTCTATAGCCCGGACACGGGGTCCGGGCAAGGAGTGCCTGGATATGAAATTTTTGAACCTGTATTCTTATACCAGAAAAAAGGGGAAATCAAGCCTTTTGTGGCAGACGGTCTCATCCATGATTCAGGTCACGAAAGGGCCCTTTGCGCCGCCAAAATGAGGCTTGACAGGATTCGGGCCTTTCCCTATCAAAAGGGGTACCGGGGACCGGTCGATCCGGGGGCTCGCCGGTGGAACCGATTCTTGAAAACGATTGCACGCGCATCCCCGCAGTCTGCTGCGGGGTAAACGAGCATGATGACAGAAAAACACCGACCGTACGGTTCTAAATTTCTGGCACCTTGGTGCGAGGGATTTAAATCGTTCATGCACCTGAAAGGGGAGGATTGCAGATGATCAAAAGAAGTTGGCTTCTGGCTCTCGCCGGGATGTTAGCCCTGTCCGTGCCGGGCTGCATGGTCACGGAAAGCACCTATCTGAAAAAGGTGGAAGAAGCGGGAAGCCTCGAGCAGGGGCTTGCCACCTGCAAGGAAGAAGTGGTGCGGCTCGGGAAGCAGAACGCGGAACTGGCGAAAAAGGTCCAGGACCAGCAGGGGCAGATCGGCCAGCTCGAGAAGAGCCGGGAGGAAAAGGTTCAGGAGGTCAGCAAGACCTATGCGCAGATGATCGAGAAGATGAAGTCCGAGATCGAGGATGGGCAGGTGACGATCACCGAGCTCCAGGGGAGGCTCACCGTGAACATGGTCGACGCCATCCTCTTTGATTCGGGGAAGGCCGACATCAAGCCCGAGGGCAGAAAAGTCCTGCAAAAAGTGGCCGAGGTCATCGGCCAGGTGGAGGACAAGGCAATCCGCGTTGAGGGGCACACGGACAATGTCAAGGTCGGAGGCGCGCTCGCCCGGGCATTCCCCTCGAACTGGGAGCTCTCGGCGGCCCGCGCCATCAACGTGGCCCGTTATCTCCAGCGGCTGGGGGTCGATCCCGCCCTCTTGTCTGCAGCCGCCTACGGGGAGTACCGCCCCGTCTCGGAGAACGAAACCCTGGAAGGGCGGGCAAAAAACCGGCGGATCGAGATCGTTCTCGTTCCGAGGGACTAACGCCCCCCCTTGTCATTGCGAGCCGAAGGCGAAGCAATCCCTGTTGAGATTGCTTCGTCGCCCTGAGGCGTCTAAATGCCTCCTCGCAATGACGGGAAAGGGGCTCCTTCGAATTGCTCCGGAGCGATGCAGGGCGGCAGGCCCTTTTCCGCCGTTGGCCTTTCAACCCCGGTGCCGGGTGACGGGGTCCTCGATTGAAGATTTATACAAGATATGCCATATAGCACGGGTACTGCCGCGATGCAGCGGTGCGACTGCTGGAAAGGAGAATGAAGCGATGAAGAATATGCTCGACGGCATTGAAGAGGTTCTTCTTATGGGGCCGGGGCCCTCCTGCGTGCCCCCGGAGGTCTACGAGGCGATCGGCAAAAAGACCCTGGGGCACCTCGACCCCTGGTTCCTGAAGATCATGGACGATCTCAAGGAGCACCTCCGCACGCTCCTGAACACGAAGAACAATCTGACCGTTCCCATCTCCGGGACCGGTTCGGCCGGCATGGAAGCCTGCTTCGTCAACCTCGTCGAGCCCGGCGACAAGGTGCTGATCCTGATCAACGGGGTCTTCGGCGTGAGGATGCGCGAGGTCGCAAGCCGGCTCGGCGCGGAGGTCGATGCCCTCGAGTTCATCTGGGGCACACCGGTCGTCGTGGATGACGTGGCAAAGAAGCTCAAGGAGAAAACCTACCGGATCGTGGCGGTGGTCCACGCCGAGACGTCGACGGGCGTGTGCAACCCCGTGGAGGAGATCGGGGCTCTCCTGAAAGGCTCCGACACGATCTTCCTCGTCGACACCGTGACGAGTCTGGGCGGCATCGAGGTCCGCATGGACGACTGGGGGATCGACGCGCTCTACAGCGGGACCCAGAAGTGCCTGTCCTGCCCGCCGGGCCTTGCCCCGCTTTCCTTTTCCGATAAGGCCATGGCCAGACTGGGCGCGCGCAAGACCAGGGTCCCCAACTGGTACCTGGACATCTCGCTGATTGCCAACTACTGGAGCCAGAACCGCGTCTATCACCACACGGCCCCGGTCAACATGGTCTACGCCCTTTACCAGGCGCTGCTGCTCATCCTGGAGGAAGGCCCGGTGCAGGTCTTCAAGCGCCACCGGGACACCCACCAGATGCTCGTGAAGGGCCTCGAGGGGATGGGTCTCAAGATGGTCGTCGACAAAACCAGGAGGCTCCCCATGCTGAACACGGCCTACTGCCCGGAAGGCATCGACGAGCTTGCCGCCCGGCGCTGCCTGCGGGACGAGTACAAGATCGAAATCGGCGGCGGACTGGGGCCTCTTGCCGGGAAGATCTGGCGCATCGGCCTCATGGGACACACGGCAAGGAAGGAAAACGTGGAGCGCTTCCTCGACGCACTGCGGAAGGTTATTTCATGATGTTTCCCCCTTTGTGACAGGGGGCGAGGCAGGATCGGATTCGGTTCAGTAAGCGGGCGGAGTGATCTCCGCCCGCTTTTATTTCTCTTACCGTCTCAACTTTTTAACTAATCAACTTATCAACTATTTACCCTCACTCAGGGCAGGCGGCTCCCTTTTTCACCCACTCGTGCATCTTCGCCGAGAAATCCTTGTGGCTCATCTTCGGGGTCGTCCGTCCCTCGCCGGGGTTCCAGCCCCACAACACCAGGGGGTCCTTGTCGATGTGATTGATGACCTGCTCTCCCGTCCTGCCGCCGTTTTTCTTCGGATCCTTCAACTGACGGCAAAGCTCCCCTGGGGTGAGACCCTGGAAAACCATAGGCATGTTCTCCGGCGGCATGTGCCAGTTGGTAATACCGGGCGCCCCTCCGGGTTTGTTGGCCTCCCCGTGGCAGAGCGTGCAGTTCATGGCCCCGGCACCTTTGCCCTCGGGGCCGCGCTTGACGTTGAACATGTGCGGCTGCGAATCGTCCCGGATCATCGGCGCATCCCCCGAGGGATGGCAGTTCAAGCAGCGGGGGTGGAAGAGAACTTCCGCGGCCTGGGCAAAGGCCTTCTTCGCTCCCTCCGTGTCCTGATTGTCTGCGGTGGCCCGGTTCAGGCAGGAGAACAGGCCCGCCAAAACGATAAACATTCCTGCAACGGCGATGACAAGGGCAGGTGTCTTCATTCTTCCGTGACTCTTCGGTCTTGTCATGGTGAGCTCCTTGGATGCGGGTGTAAAGGACTCATGTGTTGTGCGTCGGCGCGCCGAGGTATCGACGTGGAAGATGATAGCAGAAAGCCATGGGGATGACAAAAAAATAAAGACAAGCATCCGCTTGCCGACGTAAAAAAATCCCCCTCTCTCCTTCCTTTGTAAAGGGGGATGTAAGGGGGATTTGAGGTTGCAGTTAGTGCAGAATGTAGAACGCCGCCAGGGCGCCGCCCGCGATGATGACGGACCAGATGATCGCCTTCCCAAGCTTGTCGGCGCCCCAGGACTCCGGCTTGACCGCGCCGGCCAGGACAAACCCCAGCACGAGGAAAAGCCCGATGACGATCACCCCGTGGGTCGTCCAGTGATGCCCCATGGCATCGGCCATCGCTTTCTTGAAAGGCGGCGTCAGCTCCTTGAAGATGACCAGCAGCGTGTTGAGGATGCTCACAATGGCCGCAGAGAGGCCGAACCCGATCGTTGTTTTATCCAGTGTCGTGTTTGTCATGGCGCAACCCTCCCCATGTATCCGACGATGACGCCCCTGCTGATGATGGCTCCCGAACCGTCCACGGCAAGGCCGATGAGAACGATGATCGCGGTGACGATGACCATGAGCCTCCGGTTCTCAGGGACCATGAGGTCATTCCGGTAAGCGATGATCGGCAGAAGGATGCTCAGGAACAGGAGCGCAAAAAAGAAGTGCTCCTTCCACTCCATGAAGAACGTGTGCGCCCACTTCCAGGCGCCGGCGCGGATGATGTCCCTCTCGTGGACGTAGTAGACCACGTACCACCAGCCGCCGATGACATAGGAAAGGATCATGGACAGAGCCGTCAAGAGGCTCAGGCTTTTGATCATGGTGATGTTCTTCTCGCTGATGTTCAGGACATACACGAGAAGCGCCACCGCCAGGATAATCCCCAGCACGCCGAACAGGACGTGCACCATCACGGAGACCTGGATTCCAAATAGTGACATGGGTACCCTCCTTTTCAGGGATGAAGGTTTGCGCTTGCCGGTCTCACGACGTCAAGACCGCTTCGGCCCAACCGACGATGGAATTGATGACGATCTTTGCGGGCCGTTATAACGTTGACGTATTTTTGATTGATGCGACCGTTACCTGGATAGATAAGGTTTGAAAGGAAGTGACGGGTTACTTTTCGCCTCATATTCAGGCGACGCCTCTTCAGAGTTCCGTCGGGGGACAAACATCCGCATGTTGCGGTGTCCGGTAAGTTTGACGCGGTCTTTACATTAAGATGGGGCCTGCCGGGAAAAAAGTCAAGGGGGCTGTCAGCCGCTTTTTGCCGGCGTTTTGCTGGTCTGCAGCCCGATGACGGAGGCGATGACGAGGGCGGCGCCGAGGAGCTGCCACATCTCCATCGTCTCCCCCAGCAGCAGCCATGCGATAAGCCCCGCCGTGATCGGTTCCAGGGTGGCCGTGATGTTGGCCCTCGTGGCCCCGATCCGCTTGATCCCCTCATTGTAGCAGATGAACGCCAGGACCGTGCCGAAGAAGGCGATGAAGAGGACCCATCCCCACTGCGCAATACCCGAGGGGCGCAGAAACGCGCTCAGGGGCGGGTGAAAGATGTTCCAGGTCACGGCGGCAAACAGAAGCCCGTAGAAGACGACCGTCCAGGGAGGGTATCGCTTCATCCCGTACTCGCACCGCACAGTGTACCATGCAAAGGTGACGGCCGAGGCGAGTGCCGAGATCAGCCCTGTTCGGTTCATCTCCAGCAGGTCCAGGCTGTATCCCCCCACGACAAGGTAGCAGCCGAAAAGGGAGCCTGCCATCGCGGCAAACACAACGGGCGGGAGCTTTGTGCCCAGGAAGAACAGCGTGTAGAGGGCGACGAAAATGGGCGCCTGGTACTGGATCAGGATGGCGGCAGCCACCTGGATCTTGCTGATGGCGAAAAGATAGGTGAACTGGACCGCCGCTAACCCCACGCCGAGGGTGACGAAGTACAGAAGATCGCGCCGTTCAACCGCCAGCAGCGATCGGTCATGGAACACGAGCCAGCAGAAAACGATGCCCGTGGCGAGCGTCGTCCGCAGCTGCACCAGCTCGAAGGCGTTGATGCCGCTCGAGAACAGGAACTTGGCCGCTGCGCCCGATGAGGCCCAGAACAGGGCCGCCAGGGCGGCAAGCAGATAGCCGGACCGGGGGAGGGGCTGCTGCGTCACGGATGCCGTCCCCTCATCCGACCCATTTCACGAAGATGTCCATGCCGGCCCGCTGACGCTCGAAATGATTGATGGGGGCTTCTCTCTCCGGGTACCCGATGACGGCCCCCATGATGACCCGCCGGTCCCCCGGGATCGAGCCGTGCCTGCGCAGCAGATCGGCGTAGTGGACGGAGCTTGCCATGATGCACGTTCCGAGTCCCCGGTCGTGGGCCGCAAGTGCAATCGTCTGGAGCAGCAGGCCCACGTCCAGCATGGCGTACTCGACGAGGACGTCCGTCGGGACGGTAGCCACCATGAGGCAGGGAGCGCCGAAGAGGGCGGCCATGTTCACTTGATGCCGTTTGCGGCCTTCCTTGTCTTCCCGCTTGAGCCCCAGGGAGGTGACGACGGCCTTGCCGACCTCCATGTACCGAGCTTTCATCTGCTCCGGCCAGGTCTCCGGCATGGGGATGTCGTTGCGCAGCGGCTCCCCGTTGCCCATGGCGGCCACATTGGCTTTCCGGAAGGCCTCCAGCGGCTCCCCCGTGATCACGTAGATCTCCCAGGGCTGGGTGTTTCCCCAGGACGGCGCCCATCGGGCGGTTTCCAGGAGTTCCTCGAGGAGCTTCCTCGGGATCGCGTCGGGTCTGAATTTCCGGATGCTTCGTCTTCCCCGGACGGCGGCTTGCAGTTCCATACCGGTCTCCTTTCGAGAGAGGATTCGTCGAGAAACGTTCTTATCGTACATGAAAATTGCACTCTTTCATACTCTTGAAAGAGCAAAAACGGGCAACACGGTATTGACAGGGGATGGCCTTTGCCATACCCTAAGGACCATTGTGAAATCATGAGAGATCATTTGAACAGAGATTTTGAATACCGGTACGGGGCGGACAAGCAGTGGCGCGTCCTCGTTGCCAACACGAGGGAGCTTCGGGAGAAGGCCTTCCGGCTTGTCTACGATGTCTATATCCGGGAAGGATACGAACTGCGCTACGGACGCGAGAGCGGCCTGTGGTGCACGATTCACCACCTGCACCCGGAGACGACAATCTTTCTGGCCGAAAAGGAAGGAAGGCTCACGGGCTCGGTTTCGGTGATGTCCGACTCGCCGCTGGGGCTCCCGACGGACCGCATCTTCCCGGAGCCGCTGGCCGATCTCCGGAAGGCCGGTCGGCGCCTCAGTGAAATCTCCTCGCTCGTCGTGACCGAGGAGCCCGGGGGAATCCCCCCCGAGCTGGCCATGCACCTGTACCGGCTGGCCCACCTGGCGAGTCTCCGCCTGATGAAGAGCACCGATATCGTCGCCTCCGTCATGGCCCACCACAGGGACTTCTACTCCCGCTTCCTGCTCTTTGATGACGTGTCCGAAGCGCCCCGCCTGAGCCCGAAGACGGACCAGCAGGTCTCCTACGTGCGGCTCAACCTCGAGACGATGAAGGAGCGCTACGAGCAGCGTTATGCCCGGGCCACGGGCAGGCGAAACCTCTACCGCTGGTTTTTTCAGAACGAGGACGAGCCGGACATGGTCGATTGGCTGCACCGCAGCCGCACGCCGATGACAACGGAGGATCTGTACTACTTCGGCGCGCAAAAGACGAACATTCTGGCCAAGGCCGGCCATGACGTGATCGCCATTCTCGAGGAGGAGTATCGGCGGGCGGGTTCGGCCGGGGGCTGAGCGTTTCACTGCCGGTGAAGACAGGAAGATCGGAAGCGCGGATAAGAGGGCTGTACCTTCATGAACAGCCCGAAAGGACTGGGTGCCTGTGGATAGAACGATGTGGGAGCAGATCGTCGACCGCCAGCGGGGCATCGTCAACTTTACCGATGAGCTCACCGAGGCGATCGGGAGGACACGGGTCCTCGTGGCGGGGGCCGGGGGAAACGGCGCCGTGCTGGATTTCCTCGTCCGGACGGGCTTCCAGCGCTTCGTCGTCATCGACTTCGACGTCGTCGAGGCGACCAACCTCAACCGCCTGCCCTTCTTGCCGGATTCCGTCGGGAAGACGAAACCCGAGGCCTGGAAAGAGTATCTGCAACGACTCAACCCCGACTGCGACGTGACCGCCCACTGCCGCAGGGTCACGAAAGACGACGAGGCCTGGCTTGCCGAGGTCATCTTGGGGGTGGACATCGTGGCCCTGGGGATGACGGACATCGAGGCCAACTTCCTGATCCCCCGGGTCTGCCACCGCCTTCGCAAGCGAATGGTCGTGGGCCCCGGCACGTCGAACTGCTGGGCCGTGAGCACCCTCACCCACACGGGTCGCGTCTCGCTGGAGAGCGTGGGCGGCTTCGGGACGGAGGGCACCGATGCCCGCGAGATCGACTACAAGGCCATCCTGCCGAAGTTCATGCGGATCTATATGTTTCCCGGGCGCGTCGAGAGGCTAACCCCGGAGACGCTCCGGAAGGTGCAGGGCGGCGAGATTTCCCCGCGCAACTGCAAGATCTTCGTCTCCATGGTCAATGCCGCCGCCTGCTGGGAGATCGTGAAGAACACCGCCGTGCTCAACGGCATCCCCCTTCAGAACACGAGCGTCATCGAGTTCCCCGTCGTGCAGGTCTTCGATCCCTTCCGGGGGAGCGCCTACTACTACCATGCCGAAAAAGACAGGATCGGGATCCCGAACTGGTTGACGGGCAAGATCCGGTGGCATCATCTCCCGAAGTGAGGAACCATGAAAACATACAACATTGCCGCCGTTCCCGGTGACGGGATCGGTCCCGAGGTCATCCCGGCGGGCCTGCTCGTGCTGGGCAGGGCAGCCGACAAATTCGGATTTTCCATCGAGACGACAACCTTCGAGTGGGGGGCCGGCTACTACAAGAAACACGGACATTTCATGCCGAAGGACGGGCTCGATATCCTGAGCAGATTCGACGCCGTTTATTTCGGGGCCGTGGGGCTGCCCGATGTGGACGACACGCTGCCGGCCAAGGACTACACCTTCAAGGTGCGCACGGGGTTCATGCAGTACGTGAACTACCGCCCCGTGAGGACCTGGCCCGGTGTTGCCCGACCCCTGAAAACGGAGAAGCCCATCGACTTTGTCGTGATCCGCGAGAACGTGGAGGGCGAATTCGTCCAGGCGGGAAAACAGATCCTGCCCGATGACGTCGGGGGGCTCGCCATCGACACGAGCATCTTCACCCGCCGGGGCATCGAGCGGATCGCCCACTACGCCTTCCAGCTGGCTCGCATGCGCCGCAGGCGCCTCCACCACATCACGAAATCCAACACGCTCATCTACAGCCTCACGTTCTGGGACCGGGTCGTCCGCGAGGTCGCGGCGCTCTACCCCGACGTGGAGCACCAGCAGATGTACATCGACAACGCGGCGGCCAGTTTCGTCCTGCGCCCCGAGATCTTCGACGTGGTGCTGACGACAAATCTCTTCGGCGACATCCTGAGCGACCTGGGCGGCGCGCTGATGGGGAGCCTGGGGCTGGCCGGGAGCGGCAACATCAACCCCCGGAGGGAGTACCCCTCCATGTTCGAGCCCATCCACGGCTCGGCGCCCGACATCGCAGGCAAGGGGATCGCCAACCCCTACGGCACGATATGGTCGGGGGCCCTGATGCTCGAGCACCTGGGTGAGTTGCAGGCGGCGCGGCAGATCATGAAAGCCATGGACAGGACCACGGCCGAAGGCGTGCTATCCGTCGATCTGGGCGGGAAGGCGACAACCGGCGAGATCGCCCGGCGCGTGGCCGAAAACCTCGACGCCATCTAGAATTCTTTTGTGCCCCCCCTTTTGTAAAGGGGGGCAGGGGGGATTTTCCCAGATGGATTCTTTCATTTCTCAGGAGCAGCCATGTCCCGAATCATCGACCTGACCGTTTCCCTGAAAGACGGCATGCGCGGCGTCACCTTCGAGGCCTTCAAGGTACTCGAGAAAGACGGCTGGAACGCCCGGATGCTCCACCTCTATTCCCATGCGGGCACCCACATGGACGCTCCGCTCCACTTCGGTGTCAACGAGACGACCATCGACCGGATTCCCCCGGATCGCTTCATCGCCGACGCCTGGGTGATCGACGCACCCGCCGTCACGGACAGCATGATGATCGGGATCGGGCACCTGAAGGACGTGAAGGACAAGTTGACCGCGGGCGAGGGCCTTCTCTTCCGTACAGGCTGGCACCGCTTCATCGACGCCGAGAACTACCGGACGGCTCTGCCCTGGATCGGCCGGGAGCTGGCCCTGTGGTGCGTCGAAAAGAAGGTGAAGCTCATCGGCGTCGAGCCGCCCTCCGTGGCCATCCTGACGGACCGGCAGGAGCTGCAGGCCGTCCACCGGATTTTGCTGGGCGGCGACATTGTCCTTGTAGAGGGCCTCTGCAACCTGGAAGAGATCCGGAAACCGCAGGTGAAGATCATCGCCCTGCCGCTCAAGATCGAAGGCGGCGACGGCGCGCCGGCCAGGGTCATCGCGATAGAGGAGTGAAGAGCAGCAAGCAACAAGCCGCAAGGCAGGAAAATCCCCCTTGATCCCCCTTTACGAAAGGGGGAATATTCGAACTCCCTCCTTTGTAAAAGGAGGGTAGGGGAGGATCTCCAAATATTATATTGATGATTCAAGTCGCAATCTGGGTTAGTGAGGCGTAACAGACTTGAGGATCCATGAGACTGCCCTACCGCGAAACAATCGATAAGCTCCCCCCGCCCTGGAAGGAAAATCTCCTTCCCGTCATCAGGGAGGCATTCTCCAGGGCGAACTCGACGCTCATCGTGATGGACGACGACCCGACGGGCTGCCAGACGGTCCACGATATCCCGATCCTCACGGCCTGGCCCGTGGAGGCCCTGAGGGCCGAGTTCGAGCGCAGCCCCTGCTTCTTCATCCTCACCAATTCCAGGAGCCTGCCCGCGCGGGAGGCGATCGATCTCAACCGCGAAGTCGCCCGCAACATCATGAAGGCCGCCTCTTCGACGGGCCGGCAGTTCATGGTCATCAGCCGCAGCGACTCGACCCTGCGCGGCCACTTCCGCGCCGAGATCGAGACCCTCACCGCCGAATTCGGGCGGGGGAATGCGGTGAAGCTCTGCATCCCCGCCTTTTTCGAGGGGGGGCGGTTCACGATCGATGATGTCCACTACGTGAAGGAGGGCAACGAGCTGGTCCCGGCGGCCGAGACCCCCTACGCGAAGGACCCTTCCTTCGGCTTCTCTTCATCGAACCTGAAAGATTACATCCGCGAGAAGATGGGCGGCGCCGTCTCCCGCGAGGATGTCTGCTCCATCACACTTGAGGACATCCGCAGGGGAGGGCCGGAGAGGGTTGCGGAAAAGCTTGCGGGTTGCAGCAACGGCAGCTTCTGCGTTGTCAATGCCTGCGAGCGAAGCGATATGGACGTCGTCGCGCTGGCCGTCTACGGTGCCATGGAGCGGAGAAAGCGGTTTCTCTTCCGGTCGGCCGCGGCCGTCATTCCCGCGCTCATCGGTCTTGCGCCTCGCCCGCTGCTGGGTGCGGGCGATTTCGTTGCACCGCAAAATGGCTGCGGCCTCATCGTCGTGGGCTCTTTTGTCCCCATGTCGTCGCGTCAGCTTGCACATCTGCTGAAGCATGCCGATGTTCACGGCATCGAGCTGGACGTCAGGCGCCTGCTCTCCGGGGACGGGAAGACCGAGATCGAACGGGCAATGGGGGAGGCGAACCGGTCGGTTTGCGCGCGTCGCGACACGGTGATCTACACGAGCCGCGACCTGGTGACTGGGGCCACGGCCGAGGAGAGCATCCGGATCCAGGCCGACGTGGCGGCAGCCCTCATCGAGATCGTGCTGGGGATTCAGGCCGCACCGCGCTACGTACTGGCCAAGGGGGGCATCACGTCCCATGATATCGCCGCAAAGGCCCTGGGCGTGCAGAGGGCCGTCGTTATGGGGCAGATCATCCCGGGCGTCCCCGTCTGGCGCCTGGGCGAGGGCTCGCGATTTCCGGGGATGAGCTATATCGTCTTTCCGGGTAACGTGGGGGGAGAGACCTCGATGACCGAAGTAGTCCAGGCCTTGAGAACTGGGGCATAAACCCCGTCAGCAATGAAAGTACGCGTTACAATAGGCAGCGAGCCCTGTCCCCTGTGCGGAAGGTCCATCGCCCGCGGCCCAAGCGCCGACCGGCATCACTGGCTGCCGAAATCGAGGGGCGGCCGTGAGTCCGGGGCCATCCACGTCGTCTGCCACCGCAAGCTCCACAGCGTCTTTACACCGAAAGAGCTGGCCTCCGATTACGGTACACCCGAGGCTGTGCGAGCCCACCCCGAGATCGCCAAATTCATCCGCTGGGTCCGCCGCAAGCCCCCCGGGTACATCGACCGGCACGAAAAGCCGAAAAAATAGGAGCAGCCGCAACGTTGTGGCTGCCTCCATATTCGTGGTCTCTCTAGCGGCGATATGGATCAGGTGTGCCGCCTCCTTATTTATGTTGTTCAGTGAACACCGACGTGTTAACGTAGAAACCCATACTAAATCCAGATGAAATCGGTGGAGCTCCATCGGGGAGATGAGAAGATCATGGAAATGACGAAATGGAAAGATACCGCAGGTCACAAACCGGGATGCCCGTATAAGGGGGTACCTGTCAGTGGTACTGCCGCTGAGATGGCCAAATATCACTCGGGATATTGTCCCGGCTGTAATATCCCGGTCAAATGGGAGGAGGAAAAACGGGAAAAGGAAAACGCTGCCTTACAGTCATGACCGCAGGCGCCTCATAAAAACCCCTGCCCTGATCTTCCTCCCCCTGTCCCTATTATGATTGGCAGGGGATGGTCTGTTGTTCACGCGAAATGCGGAAATGCAAGACCCGACCCCGGTATTTCCCGAGAAATGCCACCTGGCCCGAGGGCAAATCCGGACTCATTGCCGGTCTGCATCACGAAAGGAAGAGCACCATGAGCAATACGAAAATCGCGCTGACGAGGACGCTGCTTTTTGCAGCGGCACTGATGATCCTGTCCTGTGCCTCCCCCATGCGTCTGACGGACAACTGGAGGAACTCGACCTATACGGGACCGGCCTTCAAGAAGTTCATGGTCGTCGCCCTGACGAAGCACGACGACTTGCGGCAACCTATCGAGAACGAGTTCGCCAGACAGCTCAGGTCGCGGGGCGTCGAGGCGGCCACGTGCCATGAATACTTCCCCGACCCCGACAAGGCAACACGTGAGGAACTGATAAGGGTGAGCCAGGGGATGGGAATCGAGGCCTACCTGATCATGCGGCCCCTGGGGGCGGGAACCGATGTCGTAACCTCCGGGCCGTCAGACACCACCTCGAATTCGCTGATGTACGTGCCATGGTTCGGCCCCGGGCCGCCGATGACGAGGCAGCGCGAAGCGGTAACCATAGAGTCGAGGCTCTACGACGCAAAGACGACGACCATCGTCTGGCGATCCACCGTCGATGCCGTCAGCCCTACCGGGAGCGACGACCAGATCTCCCGGTTCGTCAGCCTGGTGGTGAAGACCCTTCGCGATAAGAAACTGCTCTGATCCTCCTGGCAATCAAGTGACAGGCAAGCCGTTGAACATGTCAGCGTGTAAAACAACAAAGAAGGCAGGATCGCAGGTCCTGCCTTCTTTGTTGTTTGGCTCTGCCAATGACCGATTCTGAGTTTCCGCCGAGCGGCGGAACACGATTTCAACGCTCGATACCTATTTGCAGACTTGTTGAGAGAGCCGTTCATGCAGGGTGCCTGGAGCAAGATCCCTCCAAGGGGAACCCCCTGCAGGGCTTCCTGCGACGCGCTTTCCGTCGACATCGTAAATCACCATGGAGAGGCTTCTTGCCTTGGCCCCCTTGCAATTGAATTCGCTCACGGTGATGACATGGTCCGGTGCCTGTCCCTTGTACTCCCCGGTCTCGCGGAGAAATTTTTCCTCGTGTCGTTTTCCATCCTCGCTGTAGATGGTCTTTTCACGCACGCTGACCGTCGTATTCGTTTTGTTCACGGTTTCCTTGTCGTAATAGTGGGTCCCTTTTGCCGTCGTGGCGAAATAGATCCACTCCGCTCCCAGCACGCTGCCCGGGAATCCGGCGAACAGAATAATGGAAAGAACGGCAACGTGGATGATCGATCGTCTGCCCCTCATGAGGTCCCCCTTCTTCTTTCCGCGGAAGTGATCGATTGAGCCGTTGTGAGAACCGCATTCAACCGTGTATTTTATGCGCTTCCGTCAGCAATCTGCTGGAAGATGGGTCCGCTACAGCACGGGGACTGTCCCTTTTTGCCTTGTCCCGGGGTTTCGATAATCGTGCCGCTATTTTTACGGCAGCAACGGGTAGAAGAATAACGGAGGCAGCCGCAATGGCCGCCATGCAGACAATTCCGGTGAGAAATTTTTTCATTTTCTGCCCTCCCGTCATTCATGGACAGGAAGTGCTGCGGGGTTTTATCCGTTTCATTTTGCGAGTGCTTTCAAGGCTTTATTGTCGTTCTCTGTCTTGAAAATCAAGGTCATTTTCCCTTTCGCAGGGCTTCCATACAAATAGTAGATGTCTATCCCGGCAAAGGCGATCTTCTTCGTGGCTTTATACAATTCGCCCGACTTGTTTGGCACTTCAAGGGCAAGAACTTCCTCCAGTTCCACCTTGGCCCCCATCTTGGCGAGCAGGTTCTTTGCCTTGGTATTGTTGTCGGTAACCATCATGAACGATGCGTTCAACTCCTCCCATGCGTAGGCGCAGATTGCTTCAACGTTGATTTTGGCTTTCGCGAGTGCCTCTGTGATTTCCATGAGCAGTCCAACATTGTTGGGCAATGAGAAAAAAAGCTGCTTCACTTTGATTGCCTTGGCCATGTCATGTCCCTCCTTTTGTGGTCGATCAGGATCTCCTTGTTTTCATCAACGCGCCTGTTGCATCACCACAGAAATAAAAAACCCCATCCTCTTCCGAGCGACGGGGTTTAAGGTGCTTTTCTCATGGCATCCTCTGTCTCAGGTGATGTTCGCTGGATCGTTAACCAGATGCCGACAGGACTACCTGTATTCTGTAATAGATGGGGGAACGGATGTCAAGGAGCGATCACGATGGCGGGTGGCGATGGCCGAGAGTGTCTCCGGACCACGTCTTTCACTTACAACTGCTCAGAAGTAAGCAGTTCTCAGAATGAATGATTACAGATAGAAAGGGAGTGACGCCGGCCTGACGTATATTCATCTCTTTGCCTCATTTGGGGCCCCCTTCGACGGGCTCCCGGCATCCAGATCCCTCAGCAGCTTCTTGAATTCGTCCGACTCAGTCAGGATTTTGCGGGCCCCGGCCCTCAACCGGTCCACCCCCTCGCCGGACAATAGAAATGACGTCGGCAATTTCGCCAGCCAGTTCCTCTCAGCCTTGTCCGCGAGATTGTCGAAGCTTACGACCACCAGGTAGAATTCGATGTCGCCGCAGGATCCGGGTTCCTTCGAAATCTGATCCGGCGGGCATCTGCCCGAACGGATCTGGTAGGCCCATCGGCTGAAGCTCTCCTGCAGAACAGCCATGGTCTCCCGGTTGTACCGGTTGATAGCGATGGAGGAGTAGTTCGAGAGCATGGCAGACAGCGGGGGAATGATCTCCATCTTGTCCCAGCTGGAATCGATCTTTGTTTCGGCATTGACGACGATGAAGGCCAACTTCCGCACCTTCTCCCTGCCTGTGTGCTGAAGGACCGTCCAGATGTTGCCCACCGAGTCAACGGCCTCCTCGACGGCCCTCAGGCCGAGGTTGTCGGCCACTCCCCCGTCAATCAGGTGAAAATAGGGCTTCTCCTTCGAATCCAGCACGAGTGTGATGTATTCCCTCATTTCACGCATCCGATAGCTCGGGGAGGATGTCTCGTACATCGGGGGCAGGACATAACCGCAGCTGCCCCCATAATTTTTCAGCGTGAGCGGCGTGAGCACACCAGGGACTGCCGAAGAGGCGGCGCAGGCCCTGGCCACGGGGAATTTCGAAAGATCCGAACATATGCCGTTGAAAAGGGACTGAAGAAAGGTGACCCTTATGCCCAGGGACATGTCCGTTGCATTGATGAGGATCATGGGCCCTTTTTGCTTGAGCATGTCCCCGTACGTTTTGCCATCGAAGACGTTTTTGTCGAAGTACTCTGCGGCAAGGTCGCTTCGGTCGAAGAGTGGCGACGAGAGCCGGAACCAGTTGACAGGGTTCAGGAAGATGCTGGAGGTGAATTCCCCCTGGATATTCTTTTTCAGGAACCGGGACTCGTAATCCTCGAAAATGCGCTCGCCGAAAAGCCCGAGGTAGGCTGCCGTGAAACTTCCCCCCGAAACGCCCGAGATCATGTCCACCTCGTCCAGGAGCCGGCGCTTTTTCCCGTCGAAGGCGACTTCCGTTGCCCGCAGCTCCTCGAGCACCCCATAAGAAAAGGCGGCCGCCCGGGTGCCGCCGCCGGAGAAAGACAGGATGAGCAATAGCTCTTCTGAATTGCCCTCCGGTCCCATGTTCTGGGCAATGTACCCGTAGCCGGGAGTAAACTTCTCCAGCGGCGCGTTGACCGGGTAGTGCCCAAATTGGCTGCAGCCCGCCGCCGCAGAGAGAAGCAGAAACAAGCATACCGATTTCAGAACTTGTTTGTGGGGCACGTTATCATATCCCCTGCTGTTCGCCTTGGTCCCGGAAGATGTTTCTCCAGCATTTCTGGTTGAAAGGTAGCATAAATGATCGGCTCGACAGCACGCTCAGCGTCCACCCTCGCGCAGGTAGACCTCACGCGCCGTCACGGCCGTGTCCGGAAACTCGGTGAAGACGCCGTCCACGCCCAGCCGGAAGAACTGCAGGTACTCGGCCTGAGGATCACCCATATAGCTGGAAGCCAGACGCCGCTGCTCATTGCGGAACGTAAATACGTGCACGAATAACCCCCGCTTGTGAGCTTGAGCCACCAGTGCCGTCGGCGGCTGCGTTGCGGCGTCGCGCAGGTCCACCTTGCCGTCGCCATTGACGTCTACGAGCTGTCCAGCCCTGCCCATGCGGCCCTTCAGGGGCACGATATAGGGTTTCCAGACGCCGATGCCGTCGGCATAGGTCCCGATTTCAGCCAGGCCCGATGGCGTAACCATGTCGGCAAACAGGCGGTCATCGCCGGACTTGCACCAGTCATAGGGACGGTCGAAGGGTATCGCATAGGTGATCTTGCCGGTCTTCAAGTCGATGTCATCGCCGTCCACGAGTTGCACCATGCGCGTCTTCAAACCCTTGCGGCGCATCTCTTTCAGGCTGCTCGGCTCGAAGCTCTGCACGAACACGGGCGCGGACCGGCTGTTCCACCCCTCCGCGTTGAGCGCGGCGATCAGCTTGTCCTCCAGCGGGAGCCCAAGGTCGCGGTGATAGGTCGGGTTCTTGGTCTCAGGGTAGACGTAAATCGTACGCCCAAGTTTTGCGCTTTGCGTTCTGACCAGGTCGAAAATCTCCTGCATCGTCGCGACCCTGAGTTTGCCGTTGTTCTCTTGAGGACGCTCGGGGTCCGTGATCACCGCGCCCAGCGTCTTGATCTCCGCCAGGGTGAAGTCGTGGGCGAACCAGCCTGTCTGCTTCTCGCCATCCACCGGCCAATCCACACGTCTGCGATCGGCGAATTCGAGCCTGGAGGCCACGTCGGTGCTGGTAGCGAGGTTCGGGTCATGGCGTGCGATCAACACGCCGTCCCTGGTTGAGATAAAATCGGGCTCGATCACTTCGGCGCCCTGATCGATCGCCAGCTGATAGGCCTCGAGTGTGTGCTCGGGCAGATAGCCCGACGCGCCCCGATGCCCGATGACCAGCGGCGGCTTGCCGTCAAGCGTCGGAGAGGATTGATCGCCGCGAGTGGCGGCAGGGGCGCCGCTCATCGCAAGAACGCTTGTCAAGCCTGCCGCGGAGAGCACGGTCACGAGCGTGAGAGCCAGCACACAGACAAGCACTGGCGGGGTGACGAACATGATCAAACGACGGCGCATGGTGTCCTCCTCTGAGGGTGCGACAGTTCGACCTCTTCAGTGAAGAGGTTCGCGGTCAGAACGCCTCCCTGCGATCCGGGCACAGGTCGGCCTGTTCGTTCGGATTGCCCTTTTCGGAAACCCTTTGTCCGTCAATCGCCCGGCCGATTATGCCCCGGTATTTCTTCCTGTCCGAAAGAGTTACTTCGCTGCGGGTACCATTTTCTCGGCTTGCACAGTCGTGATTGTTTGCACGAGCTTCTCGGACCAGAACTTGAAGGCTTCCCTGGCGGAGCCCCACTTCGAAAACCGCTCTTCGAATGCGGCTGCACGTTTTGTCGCCCCCATGGCGACGATTTCGTTGGTCGTGGTGTCCAGGATCATCAACTCGGTCGCCGTCTCGCCGCTGCCGACCCACCCGCCCGTGGCGCCCTTCTTGACGAGGCTGACGCCCAGCCCGACGGGAACGATCGAAGTCACTGCGCTCACGCCGGGTCTGCTCGGCTGTACGTTCGTGATGGCGAAGCGAACCCGCGCCACGTCGGGACCGGGCTCTGACACGATGGGGAGCTTATCCTTGAAGGCCGCCACGATGGCCTTGTTGAATTCGTCGCACAGCTCCTTCATCTCCTGGGGATCGATGCCCTTGTAATCGGCCTTGTCGGCCAGGAAGAAGATGACGCTGTCCACCATGAACTTGTTGTACTTCTTCAAATCGACCCCCGGCTTGAGCCAGCGATGCCCCCCGGCTTCTCCCGGCTTCAACAGGTCATATATGCTCGGATTCCCGAGAAACCCCGAGCGTGTAAAATCATCCGCCGCGAATGCCACAGATGCAGTGAGCACGAGACCGAGCACGACTGACAATATCATCCTTGCCGCGTTCATCATAACTCCTCCTTTTGATGGGGCCAGTTATTGTTGAGATTACATGGAATTTCGTCATCTTCGGAGTGGCGTCCCCATGCCATTTTCCAAGAATCCGTTTCATCGCGGGTGGTAACTGTTTAACGTCTTGTGCTAAGGGGAGCGGGGCATTCGTTTCACTGCATGGACCTCCCATACTCCCCTCCATTTTGCCGAAATTTCATTTCGCTCCTCGCTCAGAGGGCATTCATGTCAGAAAAACTAAACCCCGTCCTCTTCCGAGTGACGGGGTTTTGTGGACTTTACTCATGGCATCCTCTGGTTCAGGTGATGTTCGTTGGATCGTTAACAAGATGCCGACGGGACAACGTGTATTCTGTAATGGATTGGATGACTGATGTCAAGGAGTGATCCGGGGGCTGCTGTCGATGGCCGGGAGCGTCTCCGGGCTGCGTGTTTTACCTGCAACATCTCAGCTAATGCATTCCGATCTGACTGAAGATTTGTGATTGAATTGAAGGAAAAGGTGATGCAGCAGCCGGTTAAGTCTATTGGCAACCTGCAGCCCTGCGAATGGCGCTGGTCAAGTGCACATCGTCCCCGGATCTCGTTGTTGGTCCGATGGGGCTTTCGGGGAAGGATCTGCCCCGGCGGGAAGAAACAGGCTGAAGGTCGTTCCCTCACCCAATTCAGACTCGACAGCAATCGTGCCGTCATGATGTTTCAGGATCGAGTAGCATATCGAGAGGCCGAGTCCCAGGCCCTTTCTCCCACCCGTTGTCTTTGTCGTGAAATAGGGATCGAACATTCTCGAAAGATCCTCTTTCCTGACGCCGGCGCCGCTGTCCTTTATCGATATCTTTACGTAGTGTCCCGGCTTCAGAGCGAGGACGTTCTTCCCGCCGATCGTGATGCATACGGCACCGATATCTACGGTGCCGCCTTCGGGCATGGCCTCCAGACCATTGCTGACGATGTTTTCGATCACCTGCCTGATTTGCTTTGAATCCATTTCAACGGGCCAGAGGGTGTCGGGAATGGAGACGTTCCACTGGATATCGGGCCGGCTTCTGTAGCATTCGACAGCCTCACGCAGCAGCGGGATGACCGATTCCAATTTTCGGACAGCGTATCCCCCTTTGGCGAAGGTAATCAACTGGTGGGCCAGCTCCTTTGCCTGGAGACCGGCCTTTTCCGCTGTGGCCAGTCCTTCTTCCATCATCTTATCTTCATCGGATGCGGATAATTTTGCCAGGAAGATGTTTCGCAGGACGGCGGACATGAGGCTGTCGAAATCCTGTGCGACACCGCCTGCAAATGCGCCAAGGGATTCCTGCTTCCTTATCCGGATCAGCTCCTCATCCGCCAGCTTCTCCTCCGTTACATCTTCCGTCGTCTCTACGGCGCCGAACATCTCGCCCCGTGAATCCCTGATTGCGGCTGCGGTAAAACGGAACCATTTTCCCCTGTCGCCAATCTCGGGAATGAAGACAACGGCTTCGATGGCATCATCGACAAGCCGGGACTTGCGGGGCATTTCCGAATACCACTGGGATGCTTTGTCAATTGCTCCGTCCACGATCAGGTCCGCCATGCAGGGCCTTTGCTCCCGATAAAACGCTCTCCATTGCTGATCGGTGCCGATCACATCTTCCGTCTTGATATTGCTGAGCTTTTCCATTGCAGCGTTCCAGTAGAGAACGCGATGATCCTTCCGGATCACAAAGGTGGGGAGGGGGGATGCCTGGATGATTCGGCGCAGCATCTGTTCGCGGTGTTTCCATTTCCATGCCGAATAACCGAAATAGGTAAGAGCGATACAGAGTAAGAATGCGAATACGAATTCCATGAACCCTCTTGGCCGATGCGAGACATAAAATCCAAAGAAATATCAGATACGAGATTGTGATCAGAGATTCAAGTAAAAAAGCGGGAAAGGCATCAAAACGACGACGAAATTGCCATGATAAATGCGTGGCGCCGGGGGCAGATATCCTTTTTGTTTCGGCAAAGACGTCCAAACTGCCTGGTTTGACTTATTGATCTACATTAGTAATCTTTTCTTCCGGAATGAATTGAGAATCTGCAGGAAGGAGTCAACGCCCGGACGAACCCACGGAAAACCCTCTACAACACGACAGGATGCCTCGAGACGAATGATCTAATCAAGAGAAGGCGGGTGTGTCTCTCTCGGCGAGCATCCATTTTTTTGGGTATGTTGTCGGGTATTTTACACTAACAAAAAAGAGGTTAGAGAATACTCTCTAACCCCTTGATTTAATTGGCGGGCGATCTGGGGCAAGGGCTAATCTTCATTCGCGGGAAATGTTGAAATACAAGACCCCATCATTTCCTGGGCCCCCCCTTTCATTGGAATTGCCGATCCACTTTAGTTCCCGTTTTCAAGTCATACGCTGAGCTTATCGGAAGCAAGGATCTTTCGAAGAAGAAGAGGGAAGCCACTAAGGACATCGACAAGGGCACTAGGGCCTCGATGAACGGCCAGGTCCCGGCGAAAATGAATTATGAGGAATGGTTGAAATCACAGGACGAAGAGACACAGAAGGAAATCCTCGGCGAGACAAGATGAGAGTTGTGGCGGAAGGGGTTGATCGGGATGGCCGATATGATCCATCAAAATGGCCGGCCCCTGACCATCGAGGAACTGAAACGCAAAATTTCCAGGGGTTATTGACCTATACTTTAGATGTGAGAATGTGTATTTTTACTTGTTCCATTGCTCAAGTATCTGTGTAACTCTCTCCATAGGAACAGCGCAAATTTCTCGTCGAACTCGATTCCAAGCGCTTTGAACGGCGATTAAACGATATTTCCATGCACCTCCAAAGTCCTCTAAAGAGAAAACTGGACCTCCGCTCATGCCATCAATATCGTCGAAAATATCATAAGCTTCCTCTAAAAAAGGAAGTATTCTTCCATGAAACTCTGTCTGATTATCTTCTAATGATTCTATTGGAAGAAGTTGCAACGGGGCATTGAAGTAATAATGGGTTCTATTTTTAGATAATTCTGTTTCAATCGAAGTATTCAACATTGTTGGATAGCCGATTAAATAGAATCCTTGCGGATTCGGCGCATTCACCCGAAGCCAAGCATTTTCATCCATTATGACTAAGGGATTATTTGAAGAAAGGGAGTTCTCTTCGATATAGCTGATTTTTATAGCCCCGACATCCATGCGATCATCAACGACAGAAAACATCATGTCAGGATCAAACAGCGCTGGTAGCATTTCGGCCTGATACAGACCGCAGCGGTCCATCCATCTCTTTTTTCTGATCTGTACGTCTGGATCGGAAATTCTTTTTCTGATCTGATCAACAATGTGTCCTGCAGTTATCCAATACAGCACCCCCTTATGGCGGAGCAAGAAACCCGTATAATTTTCCTGCAGAGTTTCGCTACCAATTCGATAGGCCATAAAAAGTGGAAGAATATGCCTGTCGAACCACTTGCTCAGGAGATCGGCTGCACGTCGGGTTCGCCATATATCTTCGGTCTTCAATTTTTTATCTAACATTAGCTACGGCTTCCTCTATTCGATTTGGCCCTAAATCGGCATTCTTCTTTTTAACCGAAGTGGGTTTTTTTTCAAGGGGGTAAAATAAAAACAGCCTGACTCGGCCCCAAATGACCCCATTTTTTACCCTCCACCGTGAAATTATGTTCTCAACAATGATTTTATTGAGTATTTTTGATGCATGAAGTTTACATAAGGATCCTTCTCAGACAATCGGCGAAGGTGGTGGAGGACCGAGACGCCATGGAGGGGGAAAGTGGGGAAGAGTTCATTTCGCCTCTCCGCAAAAATCAAGATCACCTTGACATCATTTCCCCAATCTATTAAGTGAAGGCATAACTTTGTCGGTCCCTATCGAACGAACCAACTCAGACACCACGGGGGACTTGAAAGAACTATGGAACCCTGCTTTCGGGAGAAGGCGGGGTTTTTTATTCAGAGAAAGGGGCGGGGTTCACATGGATCTCTTATTAAAAATCATCATTGGAGGATGTATTGCCTACGCGCTCCTGAAACTCTCCCTCTATATCTATCGGCCATTCTTTCTGTCTAAAACCTTTCGAGAGATTGATGAAATCTACAATAAACTCCTGACTGCTACCGAGAAAGATATATCTTCAGCAACCAAGGATTTGGAAAAATGGCGGTCTGGTGACAAGGTTAGAATTGATTTTCATACTGAAGATGAATGGATTGAAATACTCAATTCAGCGAGGAAAGTAAAATCTCATGAAGAAGAAGTACATGAAAAATATCTACGATTGAAGGAACGGTTTATATCGAAACCTGCCAAATTATCAGAGTCGATAGTGGCTTATAAAAGATACTTGGATGTTAGATCAAAGCAATATCAGGATGCAGGACAATTTGCTCACGCTGTAACGTCTGGAGCAATCAGTTTTGAGGAATTGTTGGCTGATAAGAAAAAGAAAACCCTGATACTGAAAGAGAATGAAAGAATACTCGATTTTCTCCTGAATGACACCGAGGGAAGATCTCAATGAATGATGAAGAGTTTACCCGGGCTAAAGGAATACTGGAATTACTGTATCTCGCAAAAGACCATGCAGCATTAATGAAGTATTCAAGCCAGGAAGATACAGATCCACGGGTTAAAATGTACGCTTCTGCTCTCTTATTACGACCCTGGCTTCCCTGGGGAAAGAGCAGAAAAGTCATAGTAGTAGTTTTACTTTTCTCAGGCACTCTCGGTTCCCTGCTTACCGGTAATTTAACCTTTCTATATTTGTTAGCTCCAATACCCTTTTTTTCTCCGCGATTAGTTGGAGAGGCCTCTAATTTTCTTGGCAACGTCCTTCGAAAGCGATGAAAAGGAAGTGCTCAATGTTTGAAAAAATAAAAGAAAAACTGAACAAAAGGGCATTTGGGAATCAAGTCGTCCTTACTTCAGCTAAGATGATAGCATCCTTCCTTAACGACGAAAGTTCAAAACAGGAATATCCCTCATCACGTTACTTCAACAAACACGGCGAAAGTGCGAAACAGGAATTCAGAAAGCATATGATGGACATCATTGTTTCAATTGTAGAGGATAAAAGTCCTTTGTATGCCATGAGAAGGCAGCTCATATCATCGGGAAAATCATCTATAGTAAATCGTATGTTTTTTAATGATGAATTTGTTGATAATAGGGCATCACTTTATGGCGAGTTCAACAAACATTGCCCTGAGGTGAGTTATTCTGATGAGATATGTGCTCAAGTCTATATGTGGTCAGAAGCCGAATGTTGCGTATTGCGCGCACTTCAAGTGATGCACTTTGAGAAGATAACTGCTGCGGATGATTTTTGGAAAGACTACATGAATCTATATGATAATCAGACGCGTACTTTTTATAAGCACATCCTTGAAAGCAAAGAAGGAATACCACCGTCCTATTCTGTTGAAAATGTACTTTATAAACACGCCTCACCTCTGCTGGAACAAATGGAAAAAAAATGGACAGAGGAGAGTGAAAAATAGATGATTCATGAAATCTATTTCAAGGGGAGTAAAAAACATGGGACCTGTTAAGAAAATCCCCTTGGTCCTGTTTATCTTGCTTATCTTGGCTGTCTGGGCTGGGCCTTTTGTTTGGAGATCGGATTTTTTTCAAAAAACATTCTATCCAAGAGACTATTGGCAAAAACAAGTTGAAGGTCTACAAGAACTCATTTCTTTAAATGATAGCATTATACGATCCACTTATCGTGACCTTCAGAAGATACAGCTCACAGCAAGCCTGGAAGTGGCCGATGCGGTTGATACTGCCCTAACGGCTGGAGTGTCAAGAGAGATAGCCATAAATCAAGCCATGGGGGAAATAAGACAAAAAGTTGAAGAAAACAGAATTTTGATCAAAGAACTGTCAGACGATAATGTAAAGCTCAAGCAAGACCTCGAAAAAGCCAAGGCAGAACTTGCCAAGCATAAATGAGTTACTCCACTCCAACTATAGGGGAATGTGATGAAGAAGAAATTACTGGGGGAGATTAGTCCGACTACAACCACTTTTTTTACTACTTCAAGCGTGTCAGTAACGGCAAGCGGACCCTGGGGCGATCAGGAAAAAGAATTTATTTATCCTACTGCTACTACAAGCGCAGAGGTGGTAGCGAGTCTGTCTCATGAATTGGGAACAAGATTCAAACCGAAAAGTCGGAAACAAATTATAGAGGTTGTTGAAGTTGCGAAAAGCCGAATATCAGACATCCAAGCGGGAATAAACTTGGAAGAGGGATTCTATTTAAGAATAAAACGGGAACCACAAAAGACAATTAAAATTTTTGAAGAAACGGAAGAGTAGGGAAAGCCCGGGTCATATGAAAATTGTAACATCATGTATCACTTGCATGAAAGAAGCCGCGGAACAGCTGAAGGCGACCGGGCAGTCAAAGAAGTTTCGCCTTTTCCAACAAGCAGATATGACCGACAATGGGATCGTATTTGTCACCTGTGATCAGGGTCATAAAACCGCTATGGTCCACACGAGCCGAAAATATCAGATCCTTTTTGAATCCGGATGCCTCGCGCTGCTTGATGGCTACACAAATGAGGCCGTTTCATCGTTTTCGGCGGCTCTTGAAAGGACCTATGAGTTCTTTCTCAGGGTTGCCTATCGCAAGTTGGGCATCCCTGCCTCGCTTTTCAATTCAACTTGGAAAGAGATTAGGAATCACTCGGAAAGGCAATACGGGGCCTTTGTCGTCCTGTATCCGATAATTTCCGGGGAGTCTTTCGCCCTCCCCGGACACGTCTCTGAGTTCAGAAATAAGGTAATCCATAAGGGGTACATTGCTACCTATGATGAAGTGTTTCGTTATGCCTCGGAGATATACTTGATGATCCGGCAGATCCGGGGTGTCTTGAACGAGAAATGCCCGACAGAAATGTGGGCGGAGATAAACGAGGCAAAAGATGTTCAAAGGGCAGCCGTTCCAGAGGGGATGGACTGTGCATTTTTGGGCACTACAGATTACGATGCAAGACCTGACCTCACGGCCTTCGAAGAGTGTATGAACGAGATCAAAAGAGAGATTGAGGGACTGTCTGAGAAGCGACCCGAGGGGTGTCCATTACGAAATGGGTAAAAGGGGAGGAACGTGATGAGTACATGGATGGGCTTCATCGACTGAGGGGTTGAGGCCTTGCAGAGCGGAGAAGGGGTCGGTTTCTGCGCTAATGCATTCGGCCTGGCAAAAATGAAGCGGGGGGACGTTATCTGTCTATTTACCAGGGAGAAAAAATGGGCAGTCCTGGTCGGATCTCTCATCGTCCAGGAGGACGTCCTCGAAATCGTCAAGAGGACCGGGAGCATGAACATCGTGATCGGCGGGCCCTTCACCCCAATGCAATATGTCAGCATGAGGAGAATGAAGGCCGAGATCACAGGCGAGAGGCTGCGGGAATTCGATTATGAGGCTTTCATGAAGGCTGCCGGAAGCCGGAAATCGGTTAGGGAAGATGGGGGTCAGGTCTTGCTTTTTTCCTTCAGGCAAAGAGCAAGACCTGACCCTTGTTCCGCTTGTCTTCGATTACTTCCGTCATGAATTCTTCTCATACTCATTGATCCGTGCTAAACAAAGCGCAAGTAATAGATTACGTTCTGGTTGGTCCTGCAGCGATCAAATTCCTGATGGACAGCAGAAATGAAACCGAAAGGAAGAACCGATTATGAAAACAGGCATCGGGTTCGCGAGCATGGCGCTGGTGTTATTGCTTCTTCCGTCAATCGTATCAGCCGCTTTTTTTGAAACCCAGGACGGAGCGAAAATCTACTACGAGGATCACGGAAAAGGGGACGTCATTTTGCTCGTTCACGGGTGGATGTGCTCGTCGAAATTCTGGAAGGCTAATATACCGGAGTTGGCTAAAGAGTTCAGGGTGGTCACGATCGACAAGCGGGGGCACGGGTATTCTTCCAAGACCCTGTGGGGACATACCGTTCCGCAGTACGCCCGCGACGTGCGGGCTCTCATCGAGCACCTGAATCTGAAAGATGTTACGCTTGTGGGGTGGTCACTCGGCGGTCCGGTCGTACTTTCATATTGGCAGCAGTATGCGAACGACCATCGGCTGAAGGGATTCGGGCTGATTGACTCGAATATGGCGCCGTTTCATCCAGGGGAATGGAACAGTCATTATTTGAAAACCACACAGATGGAAGGTGCGGCCGCTCTAAACGCGTCGTACATCGCGGATCGGGTGAAATATGTGACGACCTTCACGCACAATATGTTCAAAGGCGCCAAGGCGCCGGAGGCCGATGTCGCATGGATCACCACCGAACTCCTGAAGACCCCGCCGTGGATCGCGCTGGCGATCTATTCCGATTTTACCCTGGGAGATTACACCAGGGTTCTTCCGAAGGTAAGCGTGCCCGCAATCGTGTATGGAGCGGATTCGAATGTGTTCAAAAAAGGGATCGAGCAGGCGCGATGGGTGGCGGCCCAATTGCCGAACGGCAAATTCGTCCCATTCGAGGACGGCGGGCACATGCTTTTCTATGAATCGCCCGGCAAATTCAATAAGTCCTTGGCGGAATTTATGCGCGGCTTGAAGTAGAGAGGCAGAACGAACCAACCGGGAGGCCTCATTTCAAAGGCTAGACATTTTGAAGCCCTCATTTTCCAAAAACACATCCGAAATCATCGGGGACTCATTGGGGTCAGGTCTTGCTTTTTTCCTTCAGGCAAAAAGCAAGACCTGGGAAGGGCTTGGGGTCGCGTCTTGTATTTCATCATTTTCCGGGAAACCATAATGCCGGAAAAAACAAAACCCCGTCCTTTATCGAGTGACGGGGTCTAATGGACTTCTCTCATGGCATCCTCTGGTTCTGTTGATGTTCGTTGGATCGTTAACCAGATGCCGAGAAAGAACAAACTGGAAGAATCATGCGCGATTGCGAAAGAAAAATCAAATCTCCATTAGGATTGGGAAGCAGATGCCGGGCACGAACCCGCCTTTTTTTATGTTCGGTGGTTCGAAACATGGTGGGCATTAATTCATGAAGGCAAAACAAGGGGCCAGGAAACATCCTGACCCCTTGAATTAATTGGCGGGCGATCTGGGGCTCGAACCCAGGACCTTTGGCTCCGGAGGTCGAATTTTCAAAAAAACTAGCTAAACGGAAGCCCTTAATATTTGGTCTGATTTCCCGTTATATCAACTATTTAGGGCAAACGAGCCAATTCCATTTGTTCCCGTCTATTCTGTGATAAATTCCTCTTTTCCATGTGTTCCTATCACAAATTGATCACGAAAATGACCTTTGCATTTTGGGATCTAGTGGCCTCATTACTTTTCCCAAAATTATCGATCGAATATTTCAGATTTTCATGCCAACCTTAAATCCCTCTTCGATCGCCTCCTTAATCGTGCGAGGCTTGACGCAATCGCCCACATAATGAATTTCAGCTGCCTTGCCCAGGAAGCTGTCTAAATGCGTCTTTTCCGATTTAAGCCCCACCGCCAATACCACGGCATCCCCTTTGATGAAGTCGGAAGTACCCTGCTGGATCACTTTAACGCCTTCCTGGGTGATCTCCTCCACGATGGTACCCGTCTTCATCTGGATGCCTATTTTGTTCAATCTCGCCAGGAAGAACGGCCGGTATGTGGGAGAAATGTTTTCGGCCATGCGCTTCAGCATTTCAATCACTACGACGCTCGTTATTCCTTTTCCCTTTTCCATGAGATACTCTGCTGTCTCGCAACCCACCAATCCCCCGCCTATGATGATGATGGAGCCGGTTATTTTTTTCTGACCGGTTAATAGATCCTCTGCCATCACGACATTGGGACCTTTGGCCCCTGGAATGTCCGGAATCAGGGGGTTGGCTCCCACAGCCAGGATCAGGATATCGGGATTTTCACGTGCTATCGTCTCTGGCATAGCCTCCGAACCGAGCCGGATCTGAACCCCTGCCTTCTTCATCCGCACGGTCAGGGATTCATAAAGCGTCCTGATTTCATCCTTGTGTGGTGGTAAGCAGCCAACCAGAAGCCATCCACCCGCTTCCTGACTCTTTTCGTAGAGCGTGACGTCATGGCCTCTGCTTGCGGCCGTAATTGCCGATTCCATGCCCGCGGGGCCGCCGCCGACCACGACTACTTTTTTCTTTTTTTCTGTCGGACTCAGGATGTATTCGCCTTCCATGCCCGCGATTGGATTTACCGTGCAGAAAGTAGCGGCTCTTTTTCCCCAGAACTTATATTGGGACACAATTTCAGACAGGCAATTTGAACAGGCGATGCAGGGAACGATTTCATTTACTCGTCCTTCCCTTGCCTTGTTTGGAAGTTCAGGATCGGCGAGCAACGCCCGGGCCATCCCGACGAGGTCCGCTTTCCTTTCGGTCAGTATTTTTTCGGCTACGATCGGGCTGTTGATCCTGTTTGCAGCAATAACGGGAATGCTGACGCAGCTTTTAATTTTTTCGGCCAGGTGGGCGAAAGCTCCCGGCGGGAGTGAAGGAGCTATTGTGGGCACCGGCGATTCATGCCAGCCGGTATACACATTGATGAGATTGACACCGGCCTTTTCCAGTGCCCGCGCGACCAATTTTGAGTCCTCAACGGTGTGTCCCCCTGCCATCTGCTCGTCGGTATTCAAGCGGACACTTATGGGAAAATCGTTGCCGGCCCTGACTTTTATACTGTGGATCACCTCCAGGATGATCCGCATTCTTTTTTCCAGGCCACCGCCATATTCGTCTTCGCAAAGACTGCCAAGGTGGTGCATCATAATTAAATACCCATTGATACGGCTCGTAACCGAGCTTGGCATAATTATTTCTAATGAGCGTGATATACTCAATAGCTTCCATGTGTCCTCTCATGATTAGCTTTTTAGTGATCACAGTATAGAGCGAGATCAGGGTCACTAACATTTCAAAATAATTGTCCGAAAGCCCGATACTGTGAGTCTCCTTAGTTCATGTCCATTGTTAACGGTGCTCACTTTGTCATAATTTGAATACCTGCGACAACGGCAGATTCAATACCGGTAAGCACACCCCCCAACATTTGGGCCATTCCTACTTTAGCTCCAATTACCTGATTTGCACCCGCCTCTCCCCAGAGCTGTCTTGTAATATCGTTGACTACGCGAACACCAGAAGCACCCAAAGGATGACCCATAGAGAGCAGTCCGCCGCTGGGATTTACCGGGCAGCGGCCTCCCAATTCTACAGCGCGTGAGCGCGCTAAAGCTACTCCGTCACCAGGTTTGCAAAGGCCCAGCATTTCATAAGCTGCCAGCTCTTCGCCGGAAAAAGCATCGTGCATCTCAACCACATCAAGGTCTCTTTGTGCATCTATACCGGCCATTTCGCAGGCATCCTTGGCACCTTTAATCATTGCCTGCAAAGCCAGGGGGTCATATGAAGCGTCCTCAGCACCGCTAACCGAGATAACCGAACCCGCGATCTTAACCGGAGCACGATACCCTTTCTTATTATGCTTTTTGTAATACTCACCACAGCAAAGTATAATAGCGGCAGCACCATCACTTTGCGGACAACACTGCAATACAGTAATCGGGTCTGCAATCATAGGCGAAGCCATGATTTCTTCGACTGTCACTTCCTTTTTGTACTGCGAGTAAGGATTTTTCATGCCCGCCTTGTGGTTTTTGACAGAAGGATAACAAATGTCCTCTATGGTAGCACCGCGCTGTTCCATCAGCCGATTACACAACATTGCAAAAAAAGAGGGCATGGTGAGTGCTAACTTGCCCTGAAGATCACCCTCAATGGTAAGCAGTCCCTTGCCATACTTCTTATTAAAGGCTGATAGCGATTCAACTCCCAATGCAATTCCCACATCGCAGGCACCTAGTGCTATGTCGCGATGCAACAGATGTACGGCACTAGATCCGCTGGCACAAGCGTTTTCGACGTTATACATCGGAATTCGAGCTACACCCAAACGAATGAGTATGGATTGGATGGGCGTGGGCGGGCTATATAATGTTCCGCAATAAGCGGTTTGGAACTCCTTGGGAGAGATTTCAGCATCTTTAACGGCAGCTAGAGCAGCCGCAGCACCCAAATCATTTATGGTGAGACTGCCATGCTTACCGAAAATAGTTTGACCAATACCGAGCACATATACGTCTCTCATTATTTTGAACCTCCAGATTCTGCTTGACCGGGCACATAATAATAGCCAAGGACCTCTGTGCCATCTTTCTCAGTCCAAATAACACCGGTCTGAACCTTTACCTTCATACCGGTTTTCACATCCTCAACCTTTGCATGAATCTGCCCGAATACACGAGTTCCTTCAGGCAGGTCAACATAGCCGCCGATGATGGGGGGCTTATAGGGGCCTACGGGAACTCGAGTTACACTGAATGAAAACAATGTTCCCACTGTGCTGAGAGCCACCTTTTCTACATTTTCAGAGGAACAGAATGGACAGAGTTCCACTGCGGGATAAGAGGTCTTTCCGCAAATCTTGCATTTATTGCCCATTTGAATAAATGAGCCATCCTTCTCATCCAAAGCACCCGAGTGAAAAATGATTTGCTTGCCCATTTTATTTTCTCACACCTTTCTTCTTATAGTATTGATATCGGCATTAACTGAAGAGCCCTGTTTGCAAAAACTCCTCGAAATCGATCTCAGTATAGCCAAGGCTTCTCATTATATCTTTTGTATTGGCTTTAGCATCTGAGAGCCCAACATGGCGGTATTCAGGAGGAGACTCGGAAAACTTAATAGGATTGGCGATTTGTTTCACAATTTTCCCATTGGGCCCGGGTACCTCCACAATCATACCTCGCTCTAGTGCATGTGGGCTCCCTAAGGCCTCTGAAAGAGTAAGTACTGGTTCAACGCATGCATCGGTAGCATTGAATAGGGCCCTCCATTCGTCTCTGCTTTTTGTCTTAATAATCTCTTTGACAATCGCCTTGATCTTCGCACAGTCTTTCGGAGCCAATCCGCCGGCAATGAAATCTGGCCTTCCGATCGTGTGACAAAATGTGGTAAAAAATTTGGGTTCGAATCCGCCAAAACTTATATATCTGCCGTCTTTTGTCTCGTAATAATCGTAAAGACTACCTCCATTTAAAAGTGTTCCCTCCCTCTTCGGCTCTTTCCCATGCACAAGAATCGCTGCCCCTTCTATATTCGCATTGAAAGCCATCATCCCATCAGTCATTGAAATGTCTATATGTTGGCCTTTCCCTGTATTCTGACGATAGATAACAGCCGCCAGGATACCGTTCACGGAATTGTTTGAGCCTGAGGCAACATCAGCAATCTGTATTCCATTGAGTGCCGGACCGGATTCCTTCTTCCCCGAGTATGAGGCAATGCCAGAGAGGGCGATGTAATTGATATCATGGCCGGCGCGATCTCTCATTGGTCCTGTCTGCCCATAGCCAGTAATAGAGCAATATATAACTTTGGGATTTATGACCTTGAGGCTTTCATAATCAAGTTTGAGATTAGCCATAACACCTGGACGAAACTGCTCGATTACAATATCGTACTCGGCTAGAAGTTGATGAATGATTTTTAAAGCTCGAGGATCTTTAAGATTTAGGTTCATGCGCTTCTTATTTCTTCCCAATTGAGCAGATAGGGCTGATAAGTTAGTGCCGGGGATGAGGGGCGGCAGAGAATCAACGGGATCAGGTCTGGATCCTCCTGATACGATCCTGATTACATCAGCGCCCATGTCCGCCAGAACCATCGTGGCGTATGGCCCCGGGAGTAACGTAGTAAAATCCAGAATTTTTAAGCCCTTAATCGCTCCAGACATTATTACTCTCCCTGTCTATTTCAGGTTCCGAGAGATGACAAGGCGCTGAATCTCAGAGGTTCCCTCGACGATCTGCAGGATTTTGGTATGCCGGTAGTATCTTGATACAGCGTACTCGTTCATGAAACCGTAGCCCCCGTGTATCTGGTAGGCATCACTTGCCACCTTCTCGCACATTTCCGAGGCATATAGCTTCGCGTAAGCTGCCTCCAAGGTGTGAGGGAGGCGATTGTCCTTCAACCAAGCGGCCTTGAGGTACATATTCCGCGCAAGCTCAGTGGCCATTGCCATGTCAGCAAGTTTGAAGGAAATCGCCTGGAAATTGATTATCGGCTTGCCGAACTGAACCCGTTCCTTAGCGTACTTCAGGGATGTTTCGAGACAAGCCTGCATGAGCCCAACCGCTATGGCGGCAATGCTGATCCGGCCCGTTTCAAGTACCGCGAGGTGCTGGGCGAAGCCCTTGCCTTCTTTTCCAAGAAAGTTTGAGTCCGGGATCCGGCAGTCTTCGAAGATGCACTCGTGTGTGGCTGAATGCCGCCAAGCCATCTTGTCGTATTTCTTTCCCAAGGTAAACCCCGCAGTCCCCTTCGGAACGATGAAGGTATTGATCTGTTCCTTCTCTCCCGGCTTCAATGCCTTCGTTCGGGCCGTGATGATTATGATGGATGCATTGGCGAGGCCGATGTTTGTGATGAACTGCTTTGTCCCGTTGATGACCCAAGAATCTCCGTCTCGGACCGCCGTTGTTCTCGTTGCGCCCGCATCTGAACCCGCTCCCGGTTCGGTCAGTCCGAAAGCGCCGATCTCCTTTCCCTGCGCCATGGAGATGAGCCATTTCTTTTTCTGCGTCTCTGTGCCGAACACAAAAAGCTCCTGTCCAACCACGCTCGTCGTGACATCGAGGAGTCCTCCTAAAGCTGTATCTCCCCGGGCGATCTCTTCAATGCACAAGTGCATACCCACCCAATCCCCGCCGCTTCCACCGTATTCCACGGGGAAGGGAATGCCCATCATTCCGAGCTCTGCCATGCGTGCCATGATGTCATAGGGATATTCACCTGTGGCTTCCATCTCCTCAGCCTTGGGTGCGATGACCTCATCCGCAAACTTCCGTGCCATATCCCGAATCATCTGCTGTTCTTCTGAGAGTCTAAAATCCATCTGACTTCTCCTTTTCTGTCAATTAGCGATCTTTGAACATAGGCTTGCGCTTCTCCACAAATGCACTCATCCCTTCTTTACGGTCCTCTGTGGAAAAGAGATACTCAAAGCATTTGGCTTCATAAGCGAGAGCCGAATTGAGTTCCATTTTCATCCCACCGTTGACAACCATCTTGGTAACACTCAAGGCCTCGCCGGGTCTTTTCGCGATAGTCAGCGCCAGTTTTCGCGTCTCCTCCAGAAGCGATGCAGGAGGGACAATGCGGTTGACAAGCCCAATCCTAAGGGCCTCGGAAGCATCGATCGATTCTCCAGTGAAGAGGAGCTCTTTTGCTTTCGTTACGCCGACGATTCGAGGCAGCCGCTGTGTGCCCCCTGCTCCCGGGATGACGCCAATCCGGATCTCCGGCTGTCCGAAAATGGCGGTTTCTGCTGCCATCCGGAGGTCACAGGCGAGACATAACTCGCATCCTCCGCCCAAGGCGAGTCCACTCACCGCTGCAATGACTGGTTTTTCTATTTCCTCTATGGCATCAAACGCTTTTCGGGCCCTCTTGATGTACTGATGGGCCTCCATAGGATTCATTATGGCACTCACTTCAGCCAAGTCTGCCCCGGCGGCAAAGAATTTTTCATGACCCGTGATTATGACGACTTTGATCCTGCTGTCCTCACCGATATCGCCGAACACGCTGGCAAGTTCTTCGAGCATGCGGTTGTTTAAGGCATTCATGCTCTTCGGGCGATTCAGCGTTATTGTCGCAACCCCCTCTCCACTCTCAACAAGAATCGTTTCGTATTTCATGCGGCCTCCTCAAGCTTTCAGCCTTTCCTGCGGGGCTTATATGCCATGGTTATCGTAATCCTGCTTGCGCTCACCCCCAATTTCATCTTTATCGTGCGAAAGAACGACTTCGCCATCACAACTTCTCAACTTTTAAGTATCACCTTTACTTTGCCGTCATGCGGATAGCGCCATCCAGGCGGATTACCTCGCCGTTGAGCATAGGGTTCTCGATGATGTGCTGGCAGAGTTCTGCATATTCAGAAGGCTCCCCCAATCGCGCCGGGAAAGGGACCATTTTCCCTAAGGCCAAGCGTGCGGCTTCGGGCAGTATTGCAAGCATTGGCGTGTTAAAAAGCCCAGGCGCAATCGTCATTACGCGGATTCCATAGTCCGCACATTCGCGCGCAAGCGGTAAAGTCATTCCGACTACTCCGGCCTTCGAGGCACTGTACGCGGGCTGCCCTACTTGTCCGTCAAAAGCAGCCGCTGAGGCTGTGTTGATGACAACGCCTTTCTCACCATCCTTCCCGGGAGCGTTCTTCACCATCTGCTCTACAGCTAGACGGATTACATTAAAGGTGCCGACCAAGTTGATCTGGACAACACGGTAAAAAAATGAAAGCGGCATGGGACCCTTCTTGGAAAGCAGCTTCGCGGGATCACCCACGCCTGCGCAATTAATAACAACGTTAATCCCGCCGAAGGCATCAATAGTTTTCTTGACTGCGTTCTGAACGCTTTCTTCATTTGTCACGTCTGTCTTCGCGAAGACGACATTCGACCCCAGTTCAGAAATCAGTTTTTCTGCTCGATCTTCCTGAAGATCAAGAATCGTCGCCTTTCCTCCCTTGGAAACCAGCATTCGAACACATGCCTCACCAAGACCGGACGCCCCGCCGGTAACCATTGCAATACTGTCTTGTACTTTCACCTGATCCTCCTTTATTTTCCTCTAATATTGCATATAGAAATTCTTCTTAAGACTGTTTCTCAGTTCGCCTCGAAGATCTGGATGTGCAATGTTTATCAAGGCTTCTGCTCGTTGCCGCCGCGACTTATAACGGATGTCTGCAATCCCGTACTCCGTGACCACGTACTGGGCGAAAGTCCTGGGTACGGTTACAGGGGTCCCTTGGGGCAACTCTGGTAGAATCGAAGAAACCATACTGCCGTCCTTCATCTTTCGAGCAGAATACATCAGCGTGATTCCTTTTCCGCCTTTTGAATAGAAGGATCCGATCATAAAGTCTAATTGCCCCCCTGAACCGCTGATCATCCGATGGCCAATCCCTTCAGAGGCAATTTGGCCGCTGAAATCCATCATGACAGCCATATTCATGGCAACCATGTTGGGATGTCTGGCTATAAATGACGGATCATTAGTGTGCGATGCGGGGAAGAATTCACATTCAGGGTTTTCTGCAGCAAAATCATATAAATCCTGATCACCTATGCAGAACGTAGCAATTGTTTTCCCTTTATGATACGGTTTCCTAGCATTTGTAATGATTCCCTTCGGGACAAGCTCATTCAGTCCTGCAGGAAACAACTCGGTAAGAACTCCGAGATCATGTTTTCCTTCAAGCCCCGCAACAACCGCTTCTGGAATAGTACCAAAGCCCATCTGTATCGTATCGCCGTCATTGATCAACTCAAGGACATGCTGACCGATTATTTTTTCTTTCTCCCCAGGCTCCGGTCTCTTTACTGCAGGAATTTTAGCCGAATTTTCCACAAACAGATCAAACTCGGAAGCATGCATCCAGTTGTCACCGAAAATAACTGGCATCTGATCGTTGACTTCGCCAATGGCCAACCGAAGTTTTCCAGACGCTTTTCCAAGCCGGATGGCGTCCATTTGATAAAAGTTCGTGAGCCCCAGATTCACAAAGCCCTTGGCATTGGGTGGCGTGACCTGGCATATGAACACATCTGACCATTTTGCGTACCTATCCCCTCCATCGGAACTCATGAGGGGGAAGAAATCAGGGAGACGACTCTCGTTGATTTTTCGCGAGGCCATCATGCCAAAGCAGGGTCGATAGTTGACGTGCCCGTCAATGGAGGCCATGAATTTGAGATCATATAGCTTGCAAGGCCTTACTGGAACTGAATCGCAGATTGTAACATCTGTCAGTTCTTTCCAGCGGTTCAGGATCGCATCGAGCATTGCCGGAGATGCGGATCCCAAGGCCAGTCCAATCCCGATAAAATCACCGGACTTGATCTGACGGGCAGCTTCTTCCATGCTTACTATTTTATTCGTGTGCTTCTCTTGCCAAGTCATTGTCATTCCCTCCCTTTGTCTTAATCTCGTTTTTTACTCCTGCCATCTCTTCGAGCAGGAAGAGTTGCCTCGGCTGGCTTTTTATGATCGCCCTCAGAGTCTTTCTTGCCGACCTTCCTGCCCCCTGCAATGCCCTGAAATAAGATGCAGCAAAGATCTTCCGTGAATTGGTCAACTGAGAAATCACGGTCGAATATAATTTCCGGCAAGCATAGATGCTCGATTCCCCCGATCACCACCTGTCGTAACGATCGGATGGAGATATCATCTCGGATCTCACCGCTCTTTATACCTTCCTCCAAGATGCGAAGGAGGATGTTGCTGTACCTCTTTACTTGACCGTAGCAGTGGCCTCCGAAGTAACCGGGGAAGCTTCGCACTTCCATAAGAAACAGTTTTGCATAAACACGGTTGGCTTCGAACATTCGGATGTGACACCAGATCAGTTTTCTTAACTGGTTTAATGAACCCTTTATCCCCCCAAGATCCGACTCTATTTGGCCTATATAGTCGTCCAGGAACTCGCTAAGGATCTGATGGAGGAGGCCTCGTTTGTCTCCGAAATATCGGTAGATTAAAGCTTCGTTTACGCCTGCCGTCCTCGCGATCTCAGAAGTGGTAATGGCGTCAAACTCCTTGTCATTCAGCAGGATGCGGAGAGCATTGGCAAGTTTCATCCGGCCGGGCGGTTGGGAGGCATTGCGGTGAGAGATGTTTTCATTATTGCTCATTTTCACCTCCTCTTAGGTAAGTATGACTTACTCATAATATAAAATGAATTATTCATATTTACATGATGTAAGTAATGCATACTTACATACTTGTCAAGCACTATTTTGTGACATTGTGAAATTCTGCATCCATCTCCATTAACTTACAGACTGCTAGGTTGATAATATGATGAATACATTCTTAAGTTGTGTGATTGAGCCATCTTAGTCGGATCTAAGCGCTCATTGTGTCACTTCCATCCTCCATGAGGACCGCAATTTTGACAGGAAGCAAAATATCACCCATTACGTATAAAATAATTCTCATTCACATTTATGGTTTCGAAATCCAGAGAGTTGAACATGAGAGAATTCACTTCATATAGTTTATAAATGCGATTAAAGTAGATGTGCTGGCATGAAGGTTAAAGATGCGATTGTGCATGTTGTGGTTATGATGTTAATCAATCAGGAGGCATTCGTGATGTTCAATCTCTTATTCACTCCCTTCAAAGTCGGAAATATGGATGTCAGAAACCGGATCGTCATGCTTCCGATAACCACGGGGTATACCGAGGCGGACGAGACCATCGGCGACCGGTTCATCAACTTTTTTACTGAACGGGCAAAAGGCGGCGTCGGCCTGATCATCATTCCCTTTGCCCCGGTTCCGGGAGGCTCACCAGTGGAACCCGGCCTCTTTGATGACCGCTTCATTCCCGGCGCTCAGAGACTGACAACTGCCCTACACTCACAAGGTGCAAAAGTGGCAGCTCAGCTCATTGTCTCCTATCATGTAGTTTTCAGTAATGGCATTCCCG
>Ga0351877_1015_pt1 | contig 58882 bp, 49 predicted proteins | sample BONcelFGM3001D13_FD_206775 | JGI IMG/M metagenome (GOLD analysis project Ga0351877, IMG submission 206775) | Enriched cells from coal bed in the Powder River Basin, Montana, United States - BONCAT cells FGM rep3 HSBNCT.FGM.300.1.D13 ...
GCAAGGACCTTGATGTTGACCTCGCCGGCCTTTGCCACCAGCAGGGCCGTGTCAACCGCGGGGAGTATCACCATGGCGTCGGTGACCATGGCAACCGGTGGAGCGTCGATGATCACCATGTCAAAGGAGGGGAGGAAGCTGTCAAAGAACCTGGATGTAGACGCCGCGCCCACGAGTTCGGCGGGGTTGTGGGGAACCCGCCCGCTGGGAAGGAGGAAGAGGTTTGGTTCGATGGTCTCGTGAATGGCGTCGGCGGTTGTGGTCCTGCCAGCGACAAGTTCCGTGAAGCCCGGTTCCTTGGACAGGCCGAAGACCCTGTGGAGCATTGGCCGCCGGAGGTCGCAGTCTACAAGGAGAACCTTCCGGCCGGTTCGTGATTCGGCCACGGCAAGGTTCGCCGCGGTGGTGGACTTGCCCTCCTGAGGACCGCAGCTTGTGACGAGTACCTTCCTGACCCCTTCGCCTATCTTAACGAAATCAAGGCTTGTTCGAAGATCGCGGAAGGCCTCGGAATCGGGTGAGATTGGCTTGTCCAGAAGGACTATGCTGACGCCGTCCTTCCGGGCCGAAACATTCCGGGGGATCACGCCGATGACGGGAATCCCCAGCTTTTCGAGCTGGTCGGGCGTTCGGACGCTGACATCCAGCTGGTGGATGAGAAAAACAACGCCCACACCCACTGCCAGCCCAACGAGAAGACCCATCATGAGGTTTCTTCTTGTTGTGGGCCTGATCATCCCTCCCGGAAGGGCGGTGTCGATTATCGTGACATTCCCGATCTGGCCCACCTCCGCTATGCGGATCTCCTCGAACTTGGTCCGCAGCAGGATGAAGATGTTCTCGCTGACGGTTCGGTTCCGTTCGAGCCTGGCCAGCTCGTATTCGAGTACGGGCAGGTCGGAAAGACCCGTCTCGAGGGCGCGGACATGTGCTTCGAGTGCGTTCCTGCGGGCAGTTGCCGAGCGGTACTGGGCCTCGGATTCGACCAGGTCGGTCATCATGTTGTCTACCGCTCCGGCGGGGTTGGATGGGTGGCTTACCCCCGAGGCGCCGGCGATGGCTTCGGTCAGGCTTTCAGAGTAGCCGGTTATGCTGCGCTGGATCTCGAGGACAGCGGGAGATTCGGGGTCGGCACCCCGGGACAGAAGGGCCGCCCTGGAGGCTTCGAGCCTTGAGATGTTGCCCTGGAGAGTGCTTATGAGGTTGTTGTTCACTGTTTCGAGGTCGGTGGAAAGAAAGACCCTCTGTTCTTCCAGCTGTCCCCTGAGGTAGTCGCGGCGGACTGCTGCTGCAGAAGCCTCGGTGGCAGCCGAAGATGCCTGGGTCTCGAACGCTGCAACCGCGGTGATGAGGTTGCGGGTTTCGGTGGTGAGGTCCACCACCTCGTTCTGCTCCTTGAAGATCAGCAGGGCGTCCTCGGACCGCTGGAGCTCGGTGGAGATCTGGCTCAGCTGTGATTCGAGGAAGACCCTGACCTGGCGGTTCTCGCCCTGTGCTTCGCTCTGGTTCCACCAGCGGTAGACGCTTACGGTGAGGTTGGCAAGCACGGCGGAGGCCTCGGGGCTGTAACCGACGGCTGAAAGGCTGAAAAAATCGGTGTCTTTCACCCAGCTCACCGAAATGCTTCCCGCGACAAGCCCCACAAGGCTGTTCCGGAGGTAGGGTGAGGGCGGCACGCTGCCGTGGAAGAGAACCGCCACCAGACTGTCAGCTGCGGGGGACCTGAGAATGGAATCGGCCACCATCTCAGCCATGGAACGGCTTCTGATGAGGTGGATCTGGTTGTTGCGCACCGCCTCCATCTCGAACCAGAGAGCGCCGGGCATGTCCAGCGTTCGGGACATCTTGTTTTCGATATTGTAGATGAAGCTGGCGCTGGAGCTGTAGACCGGGGTCGTGCGGGCGTTGATCCAGAAAGAGGTGAGAAGACCAAGGAAAACGCCGGCCAGTATGATCCACTTGCCACGGCGGATCAGCCACAGGTACTCCTGAAGGTTGATCCCCTCGCCTTCCTGGGGCATCCCGGACTGACCGAAGCCGCCGTCGTTCACCGCGTGACCACCAGTATCACGTTCACTGCCACGATGATCTTGTAGGCGAAGTCGACCGCTTCCTTCCACCACTCGTAACCGCTCCGGCCGATGAAGACCGTCACGCCCGGCTCCATCAGGGGTACGGTGGAGCCGTGGCCGTCGAGGTACGCCCTGAGATCGTATTCGCTCTGGAAGTCGCGGTAGACTATGCGGACATCCCGAAGGTCAGCCTGGGACGTGGGGCCGCCCGCGGCGCTCAGCGCCGCAACGAGATCGGCGTTCCAGGGGATCTGATGAGCCCCGGGGCTTCTGACCTCGCCCCATACGTTCACGGTCATTGTTACCCGTTCGGCGTCCACCCCCGGCACGATGTAACCTTCACCCGGGGAAGGATTCTGGCCGCAGAGGAGTAACACCAGCAGAGCAATCACGCCTTGAAAACCCTTTCGCTTCCCCTGGCCACTCCGGCGCAGGCATTGCGGGTGTCTACCACAAGCCGACTGTTGTCAACGATCAACTGCCAGTCGTAGCAGGAGTGATCGGTAATCACCACAGTGCAATCATAACCCGCCAGTGTTTCGGGGGACAGCTCAACGCCAACCGGCTGTCTTCGGGTCTGCCGCGTGCGCGCGGGAATGCTTGGAATATACGGATCGTTGTAATCAACACTGGCGCCCATGCCGATCAGTTTTTCCATCACCTTGAGGGCCGGGGTTTCGCGGTAGTCATCGATGTCCGGCTTGTAGGCCATTCCCAGTATGAGGATCCGGCTTCCGTTGACCGGCTTCCTGTTGCTGTTAAGGGCGTCGGCAACCCTTTCCACAACGAAATCCGGCATGGATGTGTTGATCTCTCCGGCAAGCTCGATGAACCTGGTGGGCATCTCGTACTGCCTGGCTTTCCAGGTAAGGTAGAATGGATCGATGGGAATGCAGTGACCGCCAAGCCCGGGTCCGGGATAGAACGGGGTGAATCCGAAGGGTTTGGAGGAAGCGGCCCTTATCACCTCCCAGATGTCGATACCCATCCGGTGGGCCAGCAGCTTGAGTTCGTTCACCAGGGCTATGTTGACGGCCCGGTATGTGTTCTCGGTGATCTTGGCCATCTCCGCCACTTCAGGGGAGCTCACCGGAATGACAGTATCGATGGCAAAAGAGTACACGAACCCTGCGGCGTCGGTGCATTCCGGGGTGAGGCCGCCAACCAGCTTGGGTATGGTGCGGGTGTTGAAGGTGGGGTTGCCCGGGTCTTCCCTCTCGGGCGAGAAGGCCACATGAAAGTCCCGGCCGGCCCTCAGTCCGCCGGTTTCAAGCACGGGCACCATTTCGTCGCGGGTCGTTCCCGGATAGGTCGTTGACTCGAGTATGACGATCTGCCCTTTGGACAGGACCGCCGCGGCCTCCCTGCAGGAGTTGAGAACGTAGCTGAGGTCGGGCTGCCGGTGGCGACCCAGGGGGGTGGGAACCGCGATTATTATGGCGTCGGCTTCGGACAGCACCCCGAAATCCGTCGTGGTCTCAAGAAGGCCCGTGTTAACCGCATCCCTTACCCGATCGTCGGGAATGTGTTTCAGGTAGCTGTGCCCCAGTTGAAGAAGTCTTGGCTTCTCCGGGTCTATGTCCACCCCGATCACCCTGCAGCCACCAAGGGCGAACTCCATGGCCAGGGGCAGACCCACGTAACCAAGGCCGATCACACCCACCACGGGTTTGTCTCGCCCCGCAAGCCTCTCTCTGAACCGGCTCAAATCAGCCCCTCCCGATGCAGTGGTATGAGAAACCCATGTCCTTCAATTTACCGGGATTCCAGATGTTTCGCCCATCGAAGATCACTTTCCCGCGGAGGAGCTCGACCATCCTGTCAAAGTCGGGTTCCCGGAACTCGGTCCACTCGGTGACGAGAACAAGGGCATCGGCTCCCCTGAGCGCGTCGTAGCTGGTTGAACAGAAGGTTATCCTGTCGCCCAGCAACCGTCTGGCGTAGTCCATCGCCTCAGGGTCGTACGCCCGCACCGAAGCTCCCATGGAAAGAAGGTCATCTATCAGCACAAGCGAGGGCGCGTCCCGCATGTCATCGGTGTTGGGCTTGAATGAAAGCCCCCACACCGCGAACACACGACCGGAAAGGTCCTGTCCGAACTCCCGGACGATCTTTCTGCCGAGCACCTTTTTCTGCTGCTCGTTGACTTCGGTTACCGCGTCGAGGATCCGAAGGGGGTACCCGCTCTCGGCTGCCGTGAAGCGAAGGGCCTTGACATCCTTCGGAAAGCAGCTTCCACCGTAACCGACTCCGGGAAAGATGAAATGGGGACCGATCCGGGAATCGCTGCCGATCCCGCGGCGGATGTCATGGACGTCGGCGCCCACTATGTCGCATAAATTGGCTATCTCATTGATAAAACTGATTTTTGTTGCCAGAAGGCTGTTGGCGACGTATTTGGTCAGTTCGGCGGATCTGTTGCTCATGACGATTATGGGATTGTTGGTGCGAACGAACGGACGGTAGAGTTCCCTCATGACCTCGGCCGTTTCCGGAGAATCGGTGCCTATGACAACCCGGTCGGGCTTCATGAAGTCGTCTATGGCGTCCCCTTCCTTGAGGAACTCGGGGTTGCTCACGACGCTGACGGGGTGAACTGTATGCTTGAGTATCTCGTCGCGGACGCGTTCAGCGGTGCCCACTGGAACAGTGCTCTTGTTCACCACGATCCGGGGGCCGTCCATGGTGCGGCCCACTTCGGCGGCCACGGCAAGCACATGCTGCAGGTCGGCGCTGCCGTCCTCGTCGGGAGGCGTACCCACCGCTATGAAAACTATCCTGCTCTTCAGAACGGCTTCCCGGGTACTGTCGGTGAAACAGAGCCGGCCTTCCTTCACGTTCCGCTCCACCAGGGTGTCCAGGCCGGGCTCGTATATCGGCATTACACCCTGACGCAGACCCTCGATCTTTTTCCCGTCGTTATCGGCACAAATGACCGTGTTACCCATTTCGGAAAGGCAAGCCGCCGCCACAAGGCCAACGTAACCGCTGCCGATCACCGCTATCTTCATTATTCCTCCATGTGGAAGGAGACGCTTAAATGCCCATTTGACAGGGCGTAAAGGATCATGCGGAAAAGTATGCCCGGGTCAGGGGCGGCACAGTTTGCGGACCTCGTCCTCCCTGCGGGTGAGTCCCCGCTTGTCCAGAAGCTCGGCCCACATCAGCGCGAACTTCCTGCTTGTCCCCAGGGCCTCCCGGAACTCACCGAGCCTGAAACCGCCGGCGCCGAACGCCGCTCCAGCAGTTACAAGGACCCTGCGCAACGTTTCGGGTGTGGTCAGGATGTCGGTATCGAGGCAGAAAACCATGTCACGCGCCATGAGCGCCTCGATGTCCTCCCTGCGGACACCAGGCAACGGCAGGGCCGCCCCCTCGAACCCCGCGGCATCGATGAGACCCATGATCCTCTCCGCCTCGGATAAAGCCTTCCCGGAGAGATCAACGGGCTGGCTGGACGAGGCGATGTAGTCGCCCCTCCTGGTGAGGACCCCGCCGTCAACGAGTTCGAGAAGCACATGTCTGATGAGCCAGGAAGGAGTTCCCGACGGCAGTTTTCTGGCCAGCATGGCCGAGGCGATCCCGGGTGCGAGGGGGATGCTTCTGTGAAGGGACTCGACCGCCCCCGAAACCTTCCGCCTGAGGTCCTCCACCACAGGGGCAAGCACAAGTCTCTCGCTCTTCCCGTCGTTGAGCCTCACTGCCCTGCCCTCGTCTGCAAGGCGCTGGGCCGCCTGCTGTGTCTCCGTTGGATCGCTGCCCGAGGATGAGATGAACTCAGGGATGAGAAGGGAGCCGTCGGAAGAGTCTTCCATTGCCTCAATGAGAACATCTGCCAGGTCGCCCCGGTTCAGAAGCTCAAGGTGAGTGAGCCTCACCTCCCTGAACCTGGCCCTGACCTTCGGAGTTCCGGTGTCCAGCACCACCCCTCCGCCCATGGTGAGCACCGGGGAGTAACGTCTGAATACAAAGCGGTCACCGGGTACAGCAACAACGGGATGCTCGAGCTGGAAGTGGACAAACCCCTCCCCGCCCCGCGGGATCGGCTTCCCTGAGACCGGGATGGCCCTTGCCATCACTTCCGCGGTGCCCAGGTGGATCCTCACCCGCTGTCTGGGATGAAGGTCGATCTCACCGGGGAGGACCGTGCATCTTGTGTCGAGGCTGGTCAACGACCTGAGCCAGCCGGGTTCGCCCAGAACAGCTCCCCTCTGGATGTCATCCTTGTCCAGCCCGGTCAGGTTGAGGGCGATCCTGTCACCCGCAGCGCCCAGCGGCGCCTTGCGATGATCGTTCACCCCGAGTTCCCGGACCCTGTACTGCCTGCCTCCGGGCTGAACCTCGACCGTGTCGCCCGCTTTCACCACGCCGGAGAGGCCGGTTCCGCAGACAACGGTGCCAAAGCCCTTGAGGCTGAAAACCCTGTCAACCGGGAGCCTGAAGCGCCCCTCGGAACTGCGGGCCTCCACCCCCTGGACCATTTTGAATATCTCTTCCTTCAGTTCCGCCATGCCAAGACCGGTCACTGCCGAAACGCGGATGATGGGCGCTTCTTCCGCCGGGGTTCCACTGAGCGCCTCGCGAACCTCCTCCTCGGCAAGGTCCTGCAGATCGTGGTCAACAAGGTCGCACTTGGAGAGGGCCACGATTCCGCGATTCACCTCGAGCAGTCTCAGAATGTCGAGGTGTTCCAGGGTCTGGGGCATCACCCCTTCATCGGCGCTGACGACAAGAAGAAAGCAGTCAACCGTGGATACCCCCGCGACCATCGTCCTTATGAACTTTTCATGCCCCGGGACATCGATGAAGCTCACGGTCCTGCCTTCGGCGTCCTCAAGGAAGACGTAGCCCAGCTCGATGGTTATACCACGCTGTTTCTCCTCTTTCAGACGGTCGGGGTCCCTTCCGGTGAGCGCGATCATCAGGCTGCTCTTGCCGTGGTCGATGTGACCCGCTGTGCCTACGATCACCCCCATAGAAGCTCCAGTTCAGTTCCAAGCCTCTTTGCGAGCGCTTCATCCTGGCCGGGAAGAACCGTTCTGAGATCGATCTTCACCGATCCCTCCTCAACTCTCACGGCCACCGCGGGGGAACCGCTGCGAAGGGCGAGCGCCAGCCTGTCCGGCGATGGACACGCCACTGAAACCCCGACGGAAGGGATTGCGGTGTCGGGCAGGGCTCCGCTTCCTATGTAGCTCCCCATCTCCTCGATGGATACACCGCAGGAAGCGGGCACGGCGAGAAGCACCGCGAAGGCCTCGGACCTTTTTCGAAGCTCCGATGGCTTCGCTGCGAACATGGCGTAGACGGGGTGATGGCGGACCAGATAGTCTTCGTCTTCCAGAAAGAGCCTGAGACAGGCCTCGAGCCCGGCAAGCGTCAGTTTGCACACCCTGAGGGCCCTTGCGAGAGGGTGTTTCCTGATGCGTTCGATCCACTGTTTCTCACCAAGAAGGATGCCTGCCTGCGGGCCGCCAATGAGTTTGTCGCCGGAACAGGTCACAACCGACGCTCCATCACTGATGCTCTGCTGGACAGTGGGTTCCGACGGCAACCCGAAGCGCCCGAGCGGAACAAGGCTGCCCGCCCCCAGATCGTCAATGACTGGAACGCCCGCTTTTCGACCGAGTTCCACCAGGTCCGGAAGGGAAACCTCTCCCGTAAACCCCCTCACCCTGAAGTTCGACGGGTGAACCCTTAGAATGGCGCCGGTGTCTTCCGACAGTGCGGTTTCGTAGTCACGAAGGTGAGTGCGGTTGGTGCACCCCACCTCCACCATCACGCATCCGCTCTGGGCCATCACTTCGGGGATCCGGAAAGCGCCGCCTATCTCCACGAGTTGCCCCCGCGAGACCACGACCTCCTTTCCCCTGGCCAGGGCTGAAAGCACCAGCATCGTGGCGCCCGCGTTGTTGTTTGCCACAGTGGCAGCCTGCGCGCCGGTTATCCTTCTGAGCAGCTCCTCGATGTGGCTGTCGCGGTGGCCGCGGCGTCCCGCCTGCCTGTCCCACTGAAGCACGGCGTAGCCGGTGGCGACCCTGGTTATGTTCTCGACCGCGGCCGCGGGAAGGCACGCCCTGCCCAGAGCGGTGTGAAGGACCACACCGGTGGCGTTTATCACAGAAGCCATGGACGATGCACTGAAGACCACGGCTTTCTCTCCCGCCGAGTTGACCAGGTCCTCCAGTGAAGGACACTCCCCGCCGGAAAGAACGTTCCTCCTGGCCTCTTCAACGGCTTCCCGGGATGCCTCGCGGGCAACCGAAGGAGGGTGGCCGCAAAGGCCCTGAATCACCAGGTGTACCGGGGGAAGACCCCTGAGCTGTTCCGCACCCACGGCTGCTCCTTCGTTCTATGGCTGGGTCAGGTGGGTTCCCATCATCCTTATGGACTTCTTGGGGCACTTGGGAACACACTGGCCGCAACCCACGCACTTTTCGGGTATAACCTCGTGTTTGCCCTTGAGTTCCCCGACTATGGCGCCGGTTGGGCACACCTTCGTGCAAAGGGTGCATCCGATGCATGTCGTGTCTATGAATGCCTTGGGTCTCGCGGGAACCATATCGAGGATTGCCGAGGTCGGGCACTCCCCGGCGCAGATACCGCAATTGATGCACTTGGCGGGATCGATTGAAGCAAGGAAGCTGTCGATGGTTATTGCTTCGACCGGACAGGCTTTGGCGCACTTGCCGCAGCCGATGCACGCCACCGTGCATGCCTTCCGGGCCGTTCCGCCCTTGTCCCTGCTTGAACAGGCCACGATGACCTTCCTGTCGCCGGGCCAGAGCTCGAGAAGACCCCTGGGGCAGGCGGCCACGCATTTGCCGCACCCGGTGCACTTCTCGGGTATCACCACGGGCAGTCCGTTCTCGCCCATCTCCATCGCCCCGAACGGGCAGGCTTTAACGCAGTCAGCGAACCCGAGGCAGCCATACCTGCAGAGCTTGTGGCCCTCCATGACCAGGAGGGCAGACGCGCAGCTTTCCGGGCCATTGTACACGAAAGCGTCAACCGCGCTGTGCCCGCCTCCGCAATGGAGCACGGCGACCTTTCTGGCGCTTTCGTCCACGGTGACACCAAGGATGGCCGCTATCCTGGAATTGACCCCGGCGCCGGCGGCGACGCACCCTCCCGGCGCGGTGATGCCCTTGACGACTGCTTCCGCGAAGGCGGCGCAGCCCGGATACCCGCATCCTCCGCAATTGGCGCCCGGAAGGACCTCACTTACCTTTTCAACCCTGGGATCCCTGGGAACCGCGAGCTTCTTTGCCGCGAGAGCGAGACCGAGGCCGAGGAACAGACCTATCCCGCCGAGAACCACAACCGGAATGGTGACTCCGGAAGGGATCCCGGACGAGATGAGAACCGAAAGCAGCAGCTGTGGATTCATGAACTATCCCCCCAGCCCGGCGAAGCCCAGAAAAGCGATCGACATGGCACCCGCCATCAGGAACGCAATGGGAAGCCCCTTGAGCGCCGGTGGAATGGGCGCCTGCTCAAGTCTCTCCCGGATGCCGGCCATAAGCACCAGCGCAAGGGTGAACCCTATCCCGGCGGCAACCGCATTGATGAGGCTGTAACCGAGGCTGTACTTCTGATCGATGTTGAGCACCGCCACACCAAGGATGGCGCAGTTCGTCGTTATCAGTGGGAGGTATATCCCCAGGGCCTGGTAAAGCGTGGGGCTGAACTTGAGGAGGATCATCTCCACGAGCTGAACCAGGGCGGCGATTATGATGATGAAGGCGATGGTTTTCAGATACCCTATTCCCAGCGGGACGAGAAGAAGGTGGTAGACTCCCCAGCAGCCCAGTGTGGCCAGCGCCATGACGAAAACCACCGCGGCGCCCATGCCCACAGCGCTGTCGAGCTGCTTGGAGACCCCCATGAAGGGACATATCCCGAGGAAACGGCTCAGCACGAAGTTGTTGATGAAGATGGCCCCGATGATGATTGTCATCATCGTGCCGAAGCTGAACCCCTGGTCAGGCGATCCGGAAGCCTGGACAAGGATCGTGTGCATCAGGAACGGGGTCAACGCGCACCTCCTTTCCTTCTGTTGTCAAGGATGTTGAAGAAGCCCAGGATGAACCCCATGAGAATGAAGGCTCCCGGGGCCAGTATGGCGATGAGAAGAGGCTGGTTGGTGTAGGCTTCGCCAAGAAGGTTGATGCCGAGCCATGTCCCGTTACCCAGTATCTCCCTGAAGGTTGCCATCACGAGCATGGCGAAGGTGAAGCCAAGGCCCATGCCAAGGCCATCGGCTATGGCGGCAGGTACGGTGTTCTTGTTGGCGAACCCCTCGGCCCTTCCAAGAATGATGCAGTTGACAACGATCAGGGGTATGAAGATGCCCAGGTTCCGGTGAAGGTCGGGCACGTAGGCGTTCATTATGAGGTCAACGATGGTCACGAAGGTGGCGATGATCACGATGTAGCACGGTATGCGAACCTTCGAGGGAATGGCGTTCCGCAGCAGCGAGACCAGAAAGTTCGAGCAGACCAGGACAAAACCGGCCGCTGCGCCCATTCCCAGAGCGTTCTCCACGCTGGAGGTAACGGCGAGGAAAGGGCACATCCCCAGAACGATCCTGAAGATGGGGTTTTCCTTGTATATGCCCTTCAAAAACTCTCTTGCGAGGCTCACAACGCCCCCCCTTCGGCAAACAGACCCGCGGCTTCCATGGCCTCGAGCCCCCTCCGGACAGAGGAGGTAACGGCCCGGGAAGTGATCGTGCTGCCGGTAATGGCGTCGATGCTGCCGCCGTCCTTCGTGAGGGCAAGTCCCGCTGCGCCGAGGCCGCTGAACCCCGCGGTAAGTCTTTCGGGGTTGGCCACGTTCGCGCCGAGACCGGGGGTCTCCTGCTGAAAGAGAATGCCGGTGCCCGTCACGACACCGTCGGTGCCGCAGGCAACCATTGTCTGGATCGTGCTTGAGTAGCCACGGCCGTGGGCGATGAACACGAAGCCCCTGAGGTGGCCTTCGGAGTAGACCCCGACCACCGAGAGCACTTCGTCCGCTGAAGCGTAGGGGTTGCCCAGTCCGGGGATGGCAAGGCTGTCAAAGGTCACTTCGGCCCCGCCGCTTATCAATGTGGACGCGGCCGTCTCCATGGCGAGAAGCTTCGCCTGCTCCTTCTGCAGGGCAATAAGGGGTGCGGTGAAGCCGTTCACGAACCCCAGTGAACCGGCTGCGATGACGGCCACCACCATCAGAACGAAGCCGAGTTTGAACACTTCAGCCATTCTTCCTCACCTCCCCGAATGCAAGGGGTTTCGTGTAGCGGTCGATGAGAGGGGTGACAAGGTTCATGAGAAGGATGGAGTAGCTGCAGCCTTCCGGATAGCCGCCCCAGCGGCGGATCACCATTGTCAGAAGCCCTGCCCCCACCCCAAAGATTATCCGCCCCTTCTTTGTCACGGGGGTTGTTACCATGTCGGTCACCATGAAGAACCCCCCCAGGATCACTCCGCCTGATAGCAGATGGAACAGAGGGTCTCCCTGAAGGAAGCCCGGACCCCCGAAAAGCCAGCCGAACAGCGCCACTGCGCCAAGGTAGAAAAGGGGAAGCCGGGGTTCGAGCACCTTCCTGGCGAACAGGTAGATGGCTCCGAGAATGAGCATCAGAGCGCTGGTCTCGCCGATGCATCCGCCCACCCTTCCGATGAAGAGGCTGATCCTGGTCTGACCGGAGTAGAGCATTGCCCTGACCTCGGAGGCTCTTCCGCGAAGGGCCGCGGCGCCCTCAACGTCACCGCCCTGCTGTGCCTCGGTGGCGCCGGCGTCCCACGTAAAGGTCTGTTTCAGAAGGTTAAGCGGGGTCGCGCCGGTTATCACGTCGGCTTCGGCAAGGTCGGCCGAAGGCATGCCGGACTGGTCCCATGAGTCGTTCACGGCGGGACCGTTCGCAAGGGGAGCCCACCATCCCGCGGTCATCAGGACCGGAAAGCTGGCCATCAGGAACGCCCTGCCCAGAAGGGCGGGGTTCACAATGTTGTTGCCCAGACCGCCGAAGGCCTGTTTGGCCACCACGATGGCAAATGAGCTTCCAAGCACCGGCAGCCACCAGGGCACTCCCGGGGGCACGTTGTAGGCCAGAAGGATGCCAGTTACCACCGCGCTTCCGTCAAGAACGACGTTGACCGGCTTCTTCATGAACCTGAGGCAGAGGAACTCGGCAAGTACGGCGGCGATGACGCTGAGACCCGTCAGGAGAAGGACCCTGAACCCGAAGAAGTACACCGCCGCTGCCAGAGCCGGAAGAAGGGCGATGCTCACATCGGTCATGACCCGCCGTGTAGTGGCTGTTGCCGACACATGGGGAGACATGGCCAGCTCGAAACGTCTTGCCTCGGGCATCATGCCCCCTTTCCGGACCGGGCGGCAGCCCGTATCTCGTTCTGGGCCCTCTTGATGTAATGAACAAGGTATCTGCCCGCGGGGCATACGAAACTGCAGGTTCCGCACGCCATGCAGTTCAGTGCCCCGTAATCCTTCGCCATTGTCCAGTCGCCGTACTCGGAAGCCTTGGCGATAAGGCTGGGGCACAGGTTCAACGGGCACACGTCAACGCACTTGCCGCACCTGATGCAGGGGCCTTCGGCGCTGTCGCGGACTTCCGGGCCGGACAGGACCAGCACGCCGCTGGTGCCCTTGGTGACCGGAGCCTCGTCGGTGTACATGGCCATGCCCATCATGGGGCCGCCCGAAACAAGCCGCTGCGCTTCGGGAGTGTACCCGCCCGCGGCTTCAACCAGGGCCGACACCGGTGTTCCCACAAAGCAATGAAAGTTCCCGGGGTTGGAGACGCCGCGCCCGGTAACAGTGGTGATCCGCGAGACCGAGGGCATGCCGTCCCGAACGGCCTGAGCCACGGCAGCGCATGTCCCCACGTTCTGAACGACAACCCCGATATCGAGCGGAAGCCCTCCCGCAGGTACTTTCCGGCCGCAGACGGCGTCGATGAGCTGTTTCTCGGCGCCCTGGGGGTAGGAGACCGCGAGGGGAACCACTTTGACCCCCATGTTCCGCAGAAGTGTGATAGCGTCGGGTTTGTTCACCTCGATGCCAATGCAGGGGTCCGCTACACCCAGGACCATGGCAAGGATGTTCATGCCCTCGATGATGTCGGAGGGGTTCTCGAGCATCAGCCTGTGATCGGCTGTCAGGTATGGCTCGCACTCGACACCGTTCACTATGAGCATGTCTATCTTTTTGCCCTGCGGGGGCGAAAGCTTCACGAATGTTGGAAAGCATGCCCCACCCATTCCACAGACACCCGCGTCCCTTATCCTGTCGATGATCAGGGATGGCTGGCGGTTCTGCCAGTCCGGCCACGGTTCGAAAAAGGGTGCTTCCTCACGATCGGTGACTGAGATTACCACCGCGGGACCCATGCGTCTGTGTGGCATGGGGGCCTCGCCCACGCTCAGCACCTTCCCCCCCGCCGGGGAGTGTGTGGGCAGGCTTATGAAGCCATTCTTCTCCCCGATGATCTGGCCGAAGGTTACCGTATCACCGGGCTTCACCACCGGCGTGGAAGGCGCGCCGAGGTGAGTACAGAGGGAGACGGTGACCGTGTCCGGGGTGGGGATCCTGACGATCTCACGGGAACGGCTCAGCTCCTTGTTGCCCGGTGGATGCGTCCCGCCGGAAAATGACCTTTCCCTGCTCATAGTCCTCCTGATTTGAGCGATGAAACAGATAAAAAAGGGTACGGGTCACCCCCCACCCGTTAAGGCACGACACGCTGAAGCATAGGACGAAATCGGCCCGCGGGCAACCTCCCCGACGGGGTTACTCCTCCCCGTGCTCGGCAAGGAAGCGCAAGACCCTCTCCTCGATCAGATCCCTCGCGTCCCTGAAACTTTCGAGGATGAACGCGTCGCTTCCCGTGGCTTCGGCCGGATCCTTGATGTCCCAGTACTCCCTGATGTGGGGACCCGGGTAGATCGGGCAACGGGCTTCGGCCCTGTCGCAGACCGTGACGAGGTAACCCACCATCACATGCTTTGAAATGAACTCGTCCCAGATACCTTTCGAGCGGTGACCGAGAGCTTTGAGGTCGAGGCCCCGCTCCATCATAACCTGCATCGTGACGGGATGGATCGAGGAAGGCTCGAGACCGGCGCTGTGAGCCTCAAAACGCCCGTTCCCGTGATGGTTCAAAAAGGCTTCGGCCATCTGGCTGCGGGCGGAATTGCGGCTGCAGAGGAAAAGGACCCTCGGAACTGGCATGGAAACACCTCCAGAGGTTCAGGTTCTTGCGAGTCTTGCCCTTCTACGATATCCCGCCCGGGTTAAGGAAGTGTGAAGGCGGTATCGGTATATTCTGCGGTGCAGTAAGAAAACGATTCCGAAAGGACACGACATGCTGAATGCTCTGCTTTTTCCTGCTCTTGTGGGACTGCTTCAATGGATATGCCAGGTGGACCCCGCCAAGTGCAACGGATGCATGAACTGCATCCAGTCCTGTACAGAAGGTGCAATCAGCATGCAGGCGGGCAACGCCTGGATCGACCCCGAACTGTGCACAGGCTGCGACGCCTGTCTCCCGTACTGTCCCATGAGGGCCATTTACAGGGTCTGGTGGGAAGACGTGCAGGAATGTTCCGGGCCTGCGCCGGCGCTTTCCCGCAACCCCGCTGCCGGCCAGGTCTCCGTGCGTGGGGTTGCTCCCGCCACAGAGGTCAAGGTGTTCTCCCTGTCGGGAAGGGTTGCCCTTGAAACCTGCGCCTCATCAGAAGGCATAGCGCTTCTTGAGCTTTCCGGCCTTCCCCCAGGCATTTACCTGGTATCGTCCGATCAGGGGTTCATCGCCGCCCTTACCGTAATGAGGCCGCAGTGACAACCGCCGTTTTTCTTACCGGCCTGATGGTCTTCGCCGCAAGGGTCCTCGATGTTTCACTGGGAACCATGCGCACCATCAGCATCGTTCAGGGAAGGACACTCCTGGCGTTCCTTCTCGGTTTTGTGGAGATAAGCATCTGGCTTGGTGTTATCTCCACGGTTATCGCCCACGTCAGGGACAATCCTGTAATAGCAGTCTTTTACGCGCTGGGGTTCGCCACGGGCAATGTCGCGGGCATAATGATCGAACGGCGCATAGCGATGGGCTCGATCGTAATCAAGATCATAGCCAGGGAATCGGCCGGTGAACTTGCCGCGCACATAAGGGAACTGGGCTTTCCCGTGACCGAGTTCGAGGGAAAGGGCATGAGCGGGACCGTGACCGAACTTTACATCGTCTGCCCCCGAAGGGAGTTCAGGCCGATCATGCGCGGGGTGAGGCTCATCGACCCCGAAGTCTTCTTCGTCACCGAACCGGTGGGAACGCTGGGAAGCGGCAGGGTCCCCCCTGTTCTTGCCCAGACCGGATGGAAAGGCATCATCAAGAGAAAGTAGGGGGGTTGGGGCCGCCGGGTCTGTTCAGATCCCCAGAACAAGTTTGACGGTCACGAAGTAGATAACCACCCCGGTTATGTCCACCACTGAAGTCAGGGCCGGACTGGCGACCACGGCAGGGTCGAGTTTCAGCCTGGACGCGCCCAGGGGAAGCATGGCGCCGGCAAGCGTGGAGGTCACCACCTGCAGGGCCAGGGCCAGAGCGATGGCGGCTCCGATCCGGTGAAGTGTGAACCCTGCGGGGGGTGCTGTTCCAGCGCCAAGCACGATGACCCTCACGTAGGCCAGGAGACCCAGGAGCAGGCCCAGCATCATGGCAACCTTGAACTCCTTCCACAGGATCCTGCCCACATCTCCCTGATTCACTTCGTTCAGCGCCAGGGCCCTGATCACCAGTGTCGCCGCCTGGCTTCCAGTGTTGCCGCCGGTGTCCGCCAGCATCGGAATGAAGGCCGCAAGAATGGCGAACTGAAGCAGCAGCCCTTCGAAGCTCTGGATCACGAAACCTGATACGAGCCCCAGCACCGCCAGCCCGGCGACCCAGAACACCCTGTTCCTGAAATGTGCCATAGGGCTTGTTCGCATGTATGACGAGGCGTCATGGCTTCCGGCGATTGCCATGAACTTCTCCATGTCCTCGGTGTGCTCCCGGGTTATGATGTCCAGCGCGTCGTCGTGGGTGATTATGCCCACCAGAGCATCCGAGGAATCCACAACCGGAAGGGCTATGAGGTCGAACTTCTGGATCTTCCGCGCCGCTTCTTCCTGGTCATCGTCCACCCCGGCGGAAATCACCTCGTGGTGCATGATGTCGCCCACAAGCCTGTGGCGGCCGGCAATGATGAGGTCTTTCAGCGACACATAGCCCAGAAGCCTTCGATCATCGTCAACCACGTACGCCGAATAGATCGTCTCTCGATCCGGGGCAATCTCCCTCAGCCGTTCGATGGCCTGGGTCGCGGTGAGATCAGGGTGGAGCGAAGCGTACTCTGATGTCATCACGGCCCCGGCGGTGCCCTCCTCATATGCGGTCAGCCTTCTGATGTCCTCGCGCTCGGCCTGGGCCATCGCCGGAAGGATATCCCGGCGTTGCTCCTCCGACAGGCTCTTGAACAAGTCAGCACGGTCATCTGAAGGCATGTCCGTCATAAGACGGGCCACTTCCCCCTTTTTCAGGAAGGATATCAGTTCGGTCTGGAAATCCAGGCTCATATGAGTGAACACATCCGCCCCCAGATCGTTGTCCAGATGACGAAGGATGTCTCGGACCTGCTCGGGGGCAAGACCTTCCAGAATCTCTGCGGCAGTTGCCGGGTGGCTCTCGGCGAACATCGAAGCCATCATGGAGTAATCCGCCTTCATAAGGCGGTCCCTCAACAGTTCATGATCGATCGTGTTCACTGCAGCCCAACTCCGTTCAGATGCCCAGCATGATCCTTATCGTAGAGAAGTAGATCACCAGGCCGGTAATGTCCACTACAGTGGTCAGAGCGGGGCTGGCGACCACTGCCGGATCGAGGCGCAGTCTGGAGGCACCCATGGGAAGCAGGGCGCCGATAAGGGTGGCCGTTACGACCTGCAATGCAAGAGCTGCGGCGATGGCAATCCCGATCCTCTCTATGGTATGGCTGGCGGGAAACGACGACCCTCCCCCGAACAGGACCACTCGCGTAAAAGCAAGCGCGCCCAACACTACGCCCAGCATCATGGCCACCTGGAGCTCCTTGAACATTATGGAGAAGATGTCCCTGCCGTTGATCTCTTTCAAGGCAAGGGCCCTGATCACCAGGGTTGCAGCCTGACTTCCCGTGTTGCCCCCAGCTGCTGCGAGCATGGGCATAAAGGCAACGAGTATGGCGAACTGCATCAACATGGCTTCGGATCTCTGAACAATGTAACCCGAAACCATCCCGAGTGCGGCGAGAACGACCACCCAGACAGCCCTGTTACGAAAATGCTGGAACGAACCTGTCCTCAGGTATGCCGAAGCGTCGTGGCTTCCCGCAATGGCCATGAACTTCTCCATGTCCTCGGTGTGTTCCTGGGTTATGATGTCCAGCGCGTCGTCGTGGGTGATTATGCCCACCAGAGAATCCGAGGAATCCACAACCGGAAGGGCTATGAGGTCGTACTTCTGGATCTGGCGTGCCGCTTCCTCCTGATCGTCGTCCACTCGGGCCGAGATCAGCTCGGTTTCCATGAGGTCACGGACAAGCTTGTCCCTCGGTGCAACGATGAGGTCCTTGAGCGAAACATGACCGAGGAGTTTCCGGTTCCCGTCAATCACGAAAGCGGTGTAGATGGTTTCCCGGTCGGGGGCTATCTCCCTCAGCCGCTCTATGGACTGGAAAGCGGTAAGTTCAGGTTGAAGTGCGGCGTAATCCGAGGTCATGACCGCTCCGGCGGTGCCTTCCTCGTACGCGGTGAGCCGCCTGATATCCTCCCGCTCGGCCTGGGCCATGGCCGGAAGGATAACCTGCCGCCGATCCTCGGGCAGGCTCTTGAAAAGGTCGGCCCTGTCATCGGGCGGCATGTCCGTCATGAGACGGGCCACCTCCCTGCGCTTCAGCAGGGTGATCAGGTCAACCTGAAAATCGAGGCTGAAATGGGTGAAGACATCGGCGCGAAGCTCGTCCTCGAGGTGCCTGAGTATGTCCCGGACCTGCTCGGGCGAGAAACCTTCGAGCACTTCCGCGGCGGTTGCGGGATGGCTCCCCGCGCACAGCGCGGCGATCGCGGGGTAATCGGCCCTGGCCAGAAGGTCCCGCAGCACATCGACATCGAAGGGGTTCACCTGGGTTCGCCTCCTTTCACCCGGACAAGCCCCGGGCGGAGACGATCCCTGGTATCGTCAGGGTCCCGGGGAAGAATGCCCGAAGACAGTGTATGTCAAGGTTGTCCTTGTAACCTTGCTTCGCCCCGGAGGGGGTTGGTCTGATTCACTCATGGTTCCGATTACGGTTTCCTCCCTTTCCATGCCCGATTATTGCTTCGACTCACGCCCCGCCGCAAGAGCCGGGCCGTCTTCTCAGGCTGAGAAGGTGCGCGGTGACCCCGATCCCCACCGCGAGCAGTATCACCCTCACAAGCGCTGTCGAGGGGGTGAGAAATGCCGAAACCGCCAGTGTCGCCCAGAGAAGAGCAAGGGTGGAGGCAAGGGCGCCCCTGCTTATGGCCCTGTGGTCACGGTAGTTCCTGATGTAAGGTCCGAGGAGACGGTGGTTCATGAGTGACGAGTAGAGCCTGTCCGAGCTTCTGACGAAACACGCCGCCGCGAGAAGAAGGAATGGTGTGGTCGGAAGCAGGGGAAGAAAGACACCAAGCACCCCCAATCCAAGGAGGATCATGCCCGCCGCGGACAGAAGGACCCGTCCGATGGCCTTCTACTCCCCGCCCCGCGTGGCCACGTACCCGAGGGCCGCGGGCAGCCCTGTGGCCGAGGACGTTCCCGCCCAGGTCGCCAGGTAGGCCGCTCCGAGTTTCCCGATGTGCTTTTTCTCGTTCTCGAAGAAATTCAGGTGGACCTGCTCCTCGGCGATGACCGTCTCGAGGATCCCGGCCGTGATGCTGTCGCCGACTTCACGGCACCTGGCGAGAAAGCCGCTGTACTCGCTGATGGTATCTTCCTCGAGGCCGGAATCGAACCCGAAGATGACCTCGACCTCCTGTCCGTGCTGCACCTTGGCGGCCCTGTCGGTCAGGGGCTCACCGCCCAGTTCCTTGATCCTCTCCGCGAACATCTCCGCGTGCCTCATCTCGTCGATGGCGATGAGCTTCACTTTGCCCGCTGGCAGGCCGTAGTCCATGTCGTCGAGGTTGTAGTGCTGGTTCATGTACTGCGCGATCGCGTGCAGTTCCATGGCCCTGGCCCTGTTGAGAAGGACGACGATCCCGTTTTTTTCATCAGGGGTCATTGAAGGCTCCTTTGCTGCTCACCGGAAGCGGTGACTAGAAAGAGGGAGAGGGGACCCCGGCTATGCGGCAGGGCGATCCTCTCCACCGAAAAACGCCGTTCAAGACAGTCAATCAGATCTACGTCGGCGATCATGTCGCTGCCCCTGCCCACCAGGGTGTTCCCGGTGCCGAAAAGCGGCCCCCTGGAGAGCCGGGGGTCGTTGGCCAGAAGGACGAAGCCGGTTCCCCAGGTGCCGACAAGGGAATCGGTGTCGGTAAGCAGGTAGGCCACGAGATCCTGGGGTTCGAAGTATATGAGCCACCCCGAAGCGTGCCTCTCCATGTGCGGGTGGACAAGCTCCACACCGGAAAGACCCTGTTCATCAAGGTGGTACGTGACGCACAGCAGTGAGTGGGTGTCGAGGTAGGCCACAAGCCTTCCGTTCCCCGCAAGCGCGGCTTCGCCGGCAATCCTCGCGGCCTCGCGGAAATCACGGTCGAACGTGCAGCGCTGGGGAAGCGTGGACCTTGTCGCGAAGGGCACGCACATCACAAGGGAAAGGACGGGAATGGAATACCTGAAAACCCTTCTGAGTGCCCCTTCCCCCGAGATGCCTGCAGCGGCCATCGCGGCGAACACGGGGTACGCCAGGGAGAAGTGCCTCGCGCTTGGCCTGAGGAAGCTCACGGGAACCATCACGAAAAGGAAAAGGAGCCATCCGCCGAAACCCGGATACCTTCTGCCGAGAAATGCCGACCAGAGCGTCAGTCCCAGAAGCAGGAACCCCATTACGACCCAAGGGGATAGCGTTCCCAGTGAGAAAAGGCTGAACCTGAACGCGCCGTTTCCCGCTGCGAACCGCAGAAGTGTGCCGGCCATTGAAAAAGGTGCTCCAAGGACCCTTTGGGTTGGGCTTGCCAGTTCGAACATCTGGAATTCACCGCTCTCGCCCCCGGGGCTGAACCTGTGGAACTGCCTGACCATGTTGGGCGCCCACGGTGAGAAGGCCGCAAGAACGCAAACGGCAAGGATCAGGGCGTGAAGCCGCCTTTTGAGCCGGAACAGGACCACCAGAGCCGCAGCAACGGCGAGCCATGCGAAGTGAAGGGTCCAGACCCCGGCCGTACATGCCGCAGCAAGCGCCGCGAACCCCCCGGTCGTGAACCTGCGGGCAAGCCCTTTCAGGGCGATCAGGATGCACATGCCCACCAGGGCCAGGAATCCGTACATCCTCAATTCGACGGCAAGGTGCAGAAGGAAGGGGCTGGTTCCGAGCACGAGGTATCCGTAACGGGGAAAAGTCCTGCAGCCCGCGAAAACGAGGATGCCGACAGGAATGAATGCGAAGAGCCTCAAGACGGGAAGGCTTGCCCCGAAGGCGCGGATCCAGAGCCATAACAGCACATGATAGCCGGGTACATGGCTTTCGCGGGCCACGGTGCATACCATTTGAGAAAAGCCTCCCCGGGCCAGGGCAACTGTCAGGGCTTCATCGCCGGTGAGGCTTTTCTGGAAGGAAAGGGCGGAGAGAACCGCCATGAGGGCCACCGCCGCAAGGCAGACGGCAAACCCCGCCGGTTTGTCGGTCATGGGTTCCCCTATCGATATGCGAGTAACTGTTCGGATTATAACAGCGACGGGTCAGGTGGTGACAATCAGTCCTCCACCACGTTCCTGCTGAAAAGCTTCCTGAAATCCGACCAGCGCCCGGAATCCCAACCTGTCACCGGGTCGAAACACCGGGCCGCCGCTGCCCCCATCTCCATCGCGTGGTGAGTGTTGTCATGAACGAAAAGCCCCTGCCTGCCAAGGGTCACGAGCCCTGGAGCCTGAGCAAGCCACCGGTCGACTGTCCCGAAGTGCCTGTGCCACCCCGGGGGGTAGGAAGGGTAAGCCTCGGTGATCCTGCGGGTGAAGAAGGCCTTCACCCCGGGGAGAGAGAGACCGGAAGCGGTCAGGCCATGAAGTGCGATGCCAAGTATCTCACTGTCTTCCATCGACCAGAGGGGGTCGGTCCGGAAGCAGGGAATCTCGAAGCAAAGACCCGTTGAACCGGGAGATTCACGGCTGTCATCGTAGTTCTGCCGTTCAGACAGTCTGGAGAAGCGGGTTTCCGGCCCCGGGAAGTAATGCGCGTCGTAAACTGAGAACCGGGGCGAGTCCAGCACGACATGGCATAGCACCATGGATCGGTACGAGAGCGAAGATGCCGCGGTCCTCACCTCCCCCGGCAGCTGAACGGCAAGGGCCTGCACGAGGTCGGTGACGGGGATCGTGGAGAAGATGAAACCGGCCGGCATAACACCGTCTTCGTGCCCCCTGCTGTAGCAGACCATGCCGGGTGCGTCCGGGCTCGGGGGAGTAACGCTTCGGGCAACAGCGCCTGTCAGAAGCCGTCCGCCGAGGGACTCCACTTCCCGGGCGGCCGCGGTGAAGATCGACCCGAACCCGCCCAGCGGGTAATGGAACGACCTTCTGTCGATCCCCGACCGTGATGCCGGAAGCAGTTTTTTCAGCATGCCGCCCAGGGTTCCCGCCGAGACCCTCCTGCGGGCCTGTTCGCCGTCAAGGGCATCCGGGGCAAAACCCCAGAGCTTTTCAGCGTAGGGGAAGTAGAACCTTTGGCAGATGGTCCTTCCCAGGCCCGCCAACATCACGGCCCCGAAGGTCGCTCCGGCCCCGGGGCTTCGCCGGAATGCGGCCGCAAACCCGTCAAGAACCGCGCCCACGGCAAAGGAAGGCGGAAGGTGGCGCGCCATGTCGGAAAACGTCAGTGGAAAGCCGAGAAACCTGCCCTCGAGAAGTATCCTTCCGTTCCGGGGCCTCCTGAGAAGGCTGCCGCCCAGAAGCTCCCTCACATCCCCCATTATTCCGGGCGATGCCGCAGGGTGCAGCCTGTGGCTGCCAAGGTCCCAGGTCAGCCCGTGAGCTTTGAAGCTGCCGGCGATCCCTCCCGGCAGTGCTTCCCTTTCCAGGATGGCAACGTCCAGCCCGGGATGCAGGCGCAGAAGGTGAAGGGCTGTCCAGAGGCCCGCGGGGCCTCCGCCAAGGATCACGACGCGCTTCGGATCACTCACCCTCAAGCCTGCTTCTGCCTGGGCGAATGTACCCCTTGTAGTCCCCCGAAGAGATGTACAGGTCGTACCACATGGTGAGGTTGAGTATCCCCCAAAGGGCCCGGCCGTTGTCCCTACTGCCCTCCTGGTGGCTGTTCCAGAGCTCCCGAAGCCCTTCCCTTGCAAGAACGCCGGAGTCGAGGATCCTGGAATCGAAAAGGCTGTCGTGGGCGAACTCCTTCATTTCGCTGCGGAACCATTTCGAATAGGGCATCTCCAGCCCGACCTTCTTCTTCGCCGTCACCCTGCGGGGAAGGATGCCCTCCATGGCCTTGCGGAGAAGGTTCTTCTTTCTCAGCCCCGGCAGCCTGATGCCGTCGGGCACCGTGGACATGAACCGGTAAAGCCCGGTGTCGGTGAAGGGTACCCTGGCTTCGATGGAGTGGGCCATGGTCATCCTGTCGTTCTTTATCATCAGGTCGTTCGGGAGATGACACGAGGTGTCGATGCGAAGTATCCTGGCAAGGTCGGTTTCACCCGGGCACGCGTCGTAGACCTCAGTGAAGAACGAATCTGATGGCGGGTGGTCCAGGGAAGCGCCGGGAAAGACACCGAGCCGTTCATCCCCCGTCAGCACGGCCCGCCAGGCAAAGTGTGATTCAGGCACTCCCAGTTCGGAACCCGCTGCGAACCGTTTCGCCTTGAACTCGAAACTGAGCTTGCTGTTGGACACGGGCAGGGCGTTGACAGCACGGGCGATGACGTGGCGTCTGAGAAAGCCGGGAACGAACCGGCGGTATAGCATTCGCGCCTTCATGGCCGCGTGGGTGTCGTAGCCCGCGAAGAGTTCGTCGCCCCCCTCTCCCGAGAGGAGGACCGTGACCAGCGGGGCCGCCTCGGCGGCGAGAAGCCAGGTGGGGATCGCCGAGCCGTCGGCGTATGGCTCGTCTATGTGGGCAAGGTAGCCGGGCAGCAGGGCCATGACCTTTTTGGGTGTCACCATTATCTCATGGTGGATGGTGCCCTGGGTTTCGGCCACGAGCCTGGCGAATGAGGACTCGTCGAAGCTTGGCTCGTCGAACGCCAGTGAAAAGGTGTGGAAACCCGCCCCGCCCCTGGCCTTTACCATCAGGGCGGTCAGGGCGCTTGAGTCCATCCCGCCCGACAGCATGACCCCCACGGGAACATCGCTTACGAGCTGCCTTCGCACCGACTCCCTGAGCAGGCGCAGCGATTCTTCCACTGCGGTATCCTCGTCCATACCGTTGTCGGGTCTGCTCCCGAGATCGAAGAAACACCACCTTGCGGTCACTCCGGAACCGGGTTTGATCTCGATGGCGGTCCCGGGTGAAAGCTCGCTCACGCCCCGGAAAGGGGTGAGCGTCCCGGGGATGTAGTTGTATGCCAGATAATGGAACAGGGCCCCGGGGTCGGCCTCCCTCACGAAAGACGGTGCCTGAAGAAGGCTCTTGATCTCGGAGGCGAACCAGAAACCACCCGCATGCTCCATGTGGAAGAGGGGCTTGATGCCGAAAGGGTCACGGGCCAGAAGAAGCCTGTCCCGCCGTGAGTCCCAGATGGCCAGCGAGAACATCCCGTTGAGATGGCTGAGAAAGTCCGTACCCAGCTTCTCGTACAGGTGCAGCAGGACTTCGGTGTCGGTCCGGGAGCGGAAATGGAAATCGCGGTCGAGCCCGAAATCACGCCTGAGTTCATTGAAGTTGTACACCTCGCCGTTGTAGGCGATCCAGACAGTGCCGTCTACGTTTGACATGGGCTGACGGCCCGCGGCGGTAAGGTCGATCACGCTCAGCCGGCGATGGGCAAGGCCGCACGGGCCGATCCACTGCAGCCCGTCATCATCGGGTCCGCGGTGGGAAAGCACCAGGGACATGGCCTGAAGCGCGAGGCCGGTTTCAGGGGATCTGTCGCCGGGATTTCCCAGGAGGACTCCCGCAAAACCGCACAAAGGAGCTACCGCCTTACTGCAAGGGCCTCGGCGACCATGCCCACAAGAAGGACCTGCAGGCTGGAAACCATGAAGATCACCGTTGTCGTGGAAATGACCGGGTGACTGGCGAGACCGGGAGTGAAGCCGACCTGGCCGACGGCGATCACGAGATCGAGGACGAGTTTCACCAGGCCGAGGACCAGAAGGGTCATTGAAGCGGGCAGGAACACCTTCAGGGGTCTGAAGAGCACGGCAAGCCTGAAAACGAGCATGAGGAAGTTGGGGAAGTGGCCCGGCCTGATCTTCGAGGATCCCTCGCGGGTATGGTAGTCAATGGGGATGAAGCGTACGGGTATGCCATCGCAGAGCGAGGCGACGGTAATGGTAGTTGTAAACGAAAAGCCGTCGGGAAGAAGGTTCAGGTAACGCAGCGCCAGGCTTCGCGTGAACACCCTCAGCCCGGAGTTGAGGTCGGGGATCCGGGTTCCGGTGAGACGGTTTGCGAGTTTGTTGAGGACCCACTTGGCCGGCCTGCGAACGAACGGAATGCGCACCGTCCCTCCGGTACGGCTGCCCACGACCATCTCTGCGCCGGGCATGGCATTGAGAAGGTCGGGCAGACGGTCGACCGGGTAGGTACCGTCCGCGTCGATGATGGCAATCAACTCTGATGAAGCTTGTCGGATGCCCGTTTTGAGCGATGCGCCATAGCCCTGGTTCAGTTCGTGGTTGAAAACCATGGCCCCGGTGGACAGGGCCAGACGGCCAGTGGAGTCGGTGGAGCCATCGTTCACGACCAGGACCTCGGCATCGATGCCGCACCGGCACAGCGTGTCCCGCACCCGTTCAACTGTGGAGACGATCGACTGTTCTTCGTTGAAAGCGGGGATGATCACCGACAGCTTCAAGGGGCTCCTTCAGGAAAAAACGGCTACTTCAGCCTTCCGAGGGTGGAGAACAGACCCCAGATACCCGCGAGGCCAACGAGGACATAGATGCTTCGGGCAATGGTGTAATCGAGTTTGAGAATGCCCTGTATGAGGTCTTTCTCGATCGCGCCCATGAGACCCCAGTTGATCCCGCCCACGATCAGAAGGATCAGGGCGATGTAGTCTACGAAACAAGCTTTTCTTGCGGCCATTTCACACCTTTCCTCCGTTTGCGCACACCTGATTATAACCAACGCCTACAGGACACCCAGTATTTTGAGGTTCGCCTCAAGCGCCCCGCCCTGAAGCAGGTCCTCCATGGCGCTGGCGACATGCTCCGGCCCGAGGCCCGGAATAAGCCCGTTGAGCATCACTTCCCCCAGCAGGGCAGTGTTCTGCATCCGGGAATCAGGCAGGTCGTCACGGAACACCCTGACCACACGGATGCCCCGGCGCCGGCACTCCTCATGCAGGGCCGCAGTGGAGACCTCAGGCACCGTGCCGTTCCTGACCTCGAAGGGCTGCCAGACAGCGTCGTAGTACGCCAGCGCCCCACCGTCACGGAGGTATCCGCCCACCGCCCTCAGGGCCTCGTGGCGTTCCAGCGCGAGGACCAGGTCCGCCTCGCCCGGGGCAATGAGGGGAGAGAATTCGCCGCTGCCGGTCCTGATCTGGGAATTCACAACCCCGCCGCGCTGGGCGAGACCATGGGTGTCCACCCCCCTGACCTCCATGCCTGCCCTTGAAAGGGCCCTGAGCAGGACCTCGCTGAGAAGGCCGATACCCTGTCCCCCCACACCGGTCATGTGAATGTTCATCGGGGCTCCTTCCCGGGCGCGACAGCGCCAATGGCTTCGGATGGGCAGGTCTGGATGCACGAGCCGTCACCAATGCACAGGTCGGTGTTCGTGGAGACCCGTCCGGTCGCGGGGTCCCGCCTGAAGGAAGGGCAGCCGAACCTGTCGATGCATTCCCGGGCCAGTGTGCACTGCTCCTGCGAAACCTCAACGTGCCTCTGGACAAAACCGGGCTTCCTGCGCTGCTCGCGTGAGAACTTGAGCATGCACGGGTGCTTCGCGATGACAACGCTGAACCCGGGAGAGTCCAGCGCTTTCTCCACCGCCATGGTCAGTGCTTCCTGGTTGTACGTGTCAACCTCGGTGATGTTCTGAACGCCAAGCCCCTCCAGAACCTTGCGGATGGGGATCCTTTCCGTCGGGTCGTTGAAGTTGCGTCCCGTTCCGGGGTGTTCCTGATGGCCTGTCATGGCCGTGGTACCGTTCTCCATCACGATCAGGGTGAGCCTGTGGTTGTTGAACAGGGCGTTTATCACACCGGGAATTCCCGCATGGAAGAAAGTTGAGTCACCAAGGAAGGCGACCACCCTTCTACTCGTGTTGAAAAGGGAAAGACCCTGTCCGATACCGGTCGAGGCACCCATGGACATCAGGAGGCGCCCGATCTCATGGGGCGGCAGGAAACCGAGCGTATGACAGCCAATGTCGGCAACGGTGATGTCGCTTTTTCGCAGTGCCTTGCCGATGGCGAAGAACGCGCTCCGGTGGCCGCATCCCGGGCACATCTGGGGAAACCTCACGGGAGCCTGGAGGGTTCCCGACGGGGAAACGGGAGCCTGGACCGAGTCGGGCCATATCCTGTGAAGCATCCCCCGGACCCTTCCCGGAGTGAACTCGCCTATCCAGTCTTCGGAGCATTCCTTGCCCAGAACGCGCGTGGAGAGGCCGGAGTCGTGAGCGACGGCTTTCACGGACTGCTCGATGAAGTCATCCAGCTCCTCCAGGACAAGCACTTCATCATGCGCCCGCAGAAAGCCGGAGATCGCTTCCCGATCCAGGGGGTGAACCATCCCCAGTTTGAGGATGTCGGGCTTCCTGTCCGCTCCCGCAAGTGCGTCAAGGACAGACAGGAATGGAAGCCCGGCTGTGATTACCCCCCGCTTCGGGTTGCCGTTGTCCAGAACCCTGTCGAGGCCCGGCTCGTGTGATGCCTTCAACCTTTCTATGGCCCTCTTCTTCATTTGGGCCACCATGGCGCCAATGGGAATGTGGCTTCCCCCGGAACCGTCGAAAAGGGGTGTGTCATCCCGCGGAGGGTTCGACCAGCCGCCGAAGGAAACCATCTCCTTGGCGTGGCACACGTGGGTGGTCAGCCTGAGAATGACCGCCATGCGGTTCTTTCGTGCCATGGACACCGCCGCGAGAAGGAAGGCGTATGCCTCGGATGGAGTGGCAGGCTCGAGCACAGGGGTGTAGCTCATCCTGGCCAGATGCCTGTTGTCCTGCTCGTTCTGTGATGAGTGAGCGCCGGGGTCGTCCCCGACTATCACCACCAGTCCGCCGGGGATGTCCATGTGGTTGAGCTGAACGAAGGTGTCCGAAGCCACGTTGAGCCCCACGCTCTTGAAGAAGACCACCGAGGGCCGTCCGTTCACGGCGGCGCCGTAGGCGACCTCCACCGCCACCTTTTCGTTGACGCAGAACTCGAAGTGGAAGGGGCGTCTGTCTTTTTCGATGGAGGCGATTGCGGTTGCGATCTCGGGCGTGGGCGAACCCGGGTACGAGGTGACCACACGCACGCCCGCCTCGACCATGCCCCTGACCAGGGCGGTGTTGCCCATCACCAGCTCACTGAACGGGCTTTCGCCCAGAAGCATCTCCCCAAGCTTTTTCACGAGGGCCTTCCTTTCCTGCGTAATTCAATTGCAGACTTGATAATGCAACATTCTGGCCGCAATGGGAAGCATGGGCAGGAAGAGAAGGGTCGGCTCAGCCGTTGAAGAGGTTCAGCGAGTCGAAGCTTGCGTCGGTGGTCAGATTCACACCCAGCCTTCTGAACCCCTCCTCGTCCCCCGGCACGGGAATGTGCGTGATGTGGACCTCGGCTCCCGCGAGCATCGGCAGGCGTTCCAGAGCTTCAAGGGTTGCCGGGCTGTTGGTGGCGCTTATCCCCAGGGCGATAAGCACCTCGTCCAGGGTGAGACAGGTTCTTGGGCCTCCGAGGGTTTCCTTCAGCTTCCTTATCGAGGCGATGGTTTCAGGCGTAAGCAGGTGTATCCTGTCGGGAATGCCGGCGAGGCGCTTGATGGCGTTAATGACCACTGCGCTGGCGGCGGTCATCAGATCGGAGTTCCTGCCGGTGAGGATCGAACCGTCCGGAAGCTCGATGGCCGCCCCCGTTCTCGGAACGCCTGAAGGGTCGTCGGCTGCAGCGGCCCTTGCCGGAAGGACCACCGAGCGGTATTCGGGTGAGATCCCGTGATCCTTCAGGAGAAGTTCGACCTTCTGAAGGGTCTTCTCTTCCACAAGGCCCATAACGAACTCGCACCTGTACCTGAAGTACCGCCTGACCATCTCCTGTTTGGAGGCCTCCCTCACGGCGTCATCCGAGACTATCCCGAAACCGGCCCTGTTGACGCCCATGTCTGTGGGCGAAGCATAGGGAGACAGGGACCCTGTGATCTTCTCGAGGATCCTCCGCAGAAGGGGAAAAGCCTCGACATCGCGGTTGTAATTCACCACCGGGGTCCCGTAGGCTTCAAGATGATAGGGATCGATCATGTTCACGTCGCCGAGTTCGGCGGTGGCGGCCTCGTACGCGGCGTTCACGGGGTGTTTCAGGGGAAGGTTGAAGATGGGGAAGGTCTCGAACTTGGCGTAACCCGAGTTCACGCCCCGGCGATGATCGTGGTAGAGCTGGGAGAGGCAGGTGGCGAGTTTGCCGCTGCCCGGTCCGGGACCGGTCACAACAACAAGAGGTTTGGTTGCCTGTATGTAATCGTTCCGGCCGTAGCCTTCCGAGCTGACCACCAGGTCGGTGTCGGTGGGATACCCCCTGGTGAAGGGGTGGGCGTACACCCTCACTCCGCTTCGCTCAAGACGGTTCCTGAACACTTCAGCCGCGGGCTGCTCGGCGTACCTGGTTATCACGACCCCGCACACTGAAAGGTCCCGGCGCCGCAGGTCGTCGATGAGCCTCATGGCATCTGCATCGTAACTTATTCCGAAATCCCCCCTCATCTTGCGTTTCTCTATGTCCCCCGCGTAGATGCACAGGATGATCTCGGCCTGGTCCCGCAGTTCCTGAAGAAGCCTTATCTTCACGTTGGGATCGTACCCCGGAAGGACCCTCGAAGCGTGCAGGTCGTACATGAGCTTGCCGCCGAACTCGAGGTACAGCCTTCCCGAGAACTGCGCGAGACGGGACGCTATGGCTCCGGTCTGCTCCGCCAGATACTTCCCGTTGTCGAAACCCCGTGTTTCCAGCAATTTCCCCCCCAAATGAGTGCGGCTCCGGCCAAAGCCCGGAACCGCACGGTCGAACCGGAACGATCAGAGAACCCTGGGGCCCCCGTAAAGATTGCTTATGAGCTGCTCGGCGAGCTTCACGCTGAACTCCTGCCGGTCAAACCCGGCATAGATCGCGGGGCTCCACTGGATCCGAATGCAGACATCGCCCCTCTGGATCAGAAATCCCACCGTCACGTCATCGAGGCTTCCGCCCATGGTTCCGAGGATGGCCCTGTCCCAGAGGTCGCCCTCGACCTCGACGCTTTCGTTGACATAGCCGCTAACCCTGTCGAAGTTGGCTGTGCCGTCGAAGGTGTAGACCAGGAAGTTGATCTTGCTTCCCGGACGCTCAGCGCCCTGACGGTTGGCGTCGAAATAGCTGAGCTGGGGTTTTCCAGCCGCGGCGTCGCTGAGGGGTTCGTGCCAGGTGTCATACCCGGTTGCGCCGACAATGGCCTCGATCTCGGCCACGCTCATGGCGTCGGCCATCTCCCAGCCGTCGGGCAGAACGATTGTGTCACTGAGTTCAACGGCCTGGGGTTCCGCATCCTGCGGGGTCTCCGCGGTTGGTTCCGGGGTCGGCTGTTCTCCGCAGCCCGGGGCAAGCAGCACCAGCGCGATGATGAGGCCTGCAGCAGTTTTTCTGTACATAACACCCTCCTTACAGGTTATGGGGCCGAACGATCAAACACGAATATAACCCGCCCTGTGCCCGAACCGGATCAATCACCGAGGAACACCCGCTGCTCAGCCGGGCAGACCGTTCCCAGCTCGCGGAAGTACTCCGCCAGGATCTCGGCGTCGATGAAGCCCGTGTCGGTTCCCGGAACGCCTGAGAGGGAACCGTAGCCGTCGCCGCCTCCCGCAACGAAGCTGTTGGTAACAAGACGGTAGGTGGCTTCGGGATCGAGCGGAACGTAACCGCCCTCAGGTAGTGCCACCTCAACAGTTGTCACACGGTTTCCGGAAGAAGCGCCGCGTGACGCGGCGTACCTCATCCCTGCCACATAGGGAAAGGTTCCGTCGGACATTCCCCGGTCGAAGATGCTCGAAAGGGCCTCCTCCAGAAGGTCTTTGACCTGACGCCCGCTAAGGTCCAGGACCACCATCGTGTTGCCGAAAGGCAGGAGCGTGTAGACCGTGCCTATCGTTATCACTCCACTGGGAACGTCGATCCGAACACCCCCCGCGTTCTGCAGCGCCATGTCCGCCCCCGCTCCGAGCCGGTTCGCCTTCCAGAGCATCGCGTCGCAAACGATGGGAGCGATCACACTGCCCGCGGGAAGGCTCCCGCCGGGCACCCTGACGTTGGGAAGGTCATCTTCGGCCATGGCCACTAACTCGTTCTGGAAGTCCTCGAGGACCGAGGCGTACCCGTCCACCATCTCTCCCACCAGGGGATCGGGTTCCGTACGACGCAGCCCAGGAGTTCCGCGAGTATCCTCGGTGGTGAGGATGAGCGGTGAACCGCTCCAGTCCACCACCCTTCCGTCAGGGTCGAAATGAACCGTCAGGTTTCCCAGCATTGCCCCATATCGCCAGGCCGTGACGATGAGAACGTTCTCACCATCGGGTCCCGTGACGACCGTGGGGTAATCGCCCTCGAACGCAAGCCCCAGATGCTCGAAACGCCCCAGGAGGGTGTGGGTATGACCACCCACGATCACATCCACGCCTTGAAGGGATTCAGCGAGCCGAATGTCATGTTGATAGCCCAGATGGGAAAGGACGACTATCTTGTCGACCCCGAGCAGAGAAAGCGCCTCGACAGCGCTCCGTCCCGATTCGAGAGCGGAAAGCGTCACGGTCTGGTCTGAGGGGCTCGAAACGCTTGCAAGCTCTTCAGTGATCAGCCCGATGACGCCTATCCTCTCCCCTCCGGTCTCCAGAACTGTGAATGGCGCCACACGGCCTGCAAGGTGTGTGTCGTCCGCCAGTGAAATGTTGGCGCAGACCACGGGGAAGGCCACTTCGTCGAGAAGCAGGGCAAGCCCTTCGCTCCCACGGTCGAACTCGTGGTTGCCAAGGGCCATGGCATCGAGCCCCATGGCGTTGTATACCGCCGCGTCCGCCCTTCCGCCGTACACCGTGTAGAAAAGCGTTCCCTGCACCAGGTCGCCCGCATGCAGGAACAGCACGTTCACATCCTCATGCTTCGCCCGTCTCACTTCCGTGGCGACAAGGGCGGCGCCGCCCGCATTGATCCTCCCATACCCTCCCGCGCTGTCGGGAAGGACGGGCAGGGACAGGGGCAGGAGGTTGGAATGGGTGTCGTTGAGATGGAGGATGTTCAGCGTGAAAACACCCTGAGCCCGTGGAGTTCCCAGAATGAAAAGCAAAACGGCCGCAAAGGCCCCCCTGATGACCATTGATCCCCCCAAGCTAGATTACGGGCCAGAAACTGTTCTCGAACCAGATTTTCTCCATTAGAGCCCTGTCCATCTGTGCCAGCATCTCGAGATGACCGTGCTCCCAGTCCGCCAGCCAGTTGAAAAGGTCCCCTTCGATCCCGGACCCGGCTTCCGATGCCCTTTCCCTGTAATATTTCTCCGCAGACGCTTCCATGGCCATCGCTGCGGAAATCGCAGCGGCTTCGTAACCGGCGGCGTCGATCTCCGAGATCACTTTCCTGGAGAGTATCTCACCGGATATGTCCGAAGCCTGTCCCAGCGTTGTGACCGCGGCAAGGGACCCATCCCTCACCAATGAGGAGTAATGAAGGGAAAGGGCTTCTTCATGACGTTTTTCCTCTTCGGCCATGGAAGAGAAGACTTCCCTTACACTCTCGGATTTGGTTGTTGTTGCTACTTTGGAATAAAACGCCCATCCTCTTCTTTCAAGCAGGATGGCACCCTTGATGGCTTCAATCGCCCCCGCACTCATAGCTGACTCCCTTCGTTACGGATCCTTGCCTTATAGTGGGCAGGATCTCCCCATTCGTCAACCGCCACCACCCTGCCCGCCATCTCGACCCGTCTTTTCATGCAGTCCAGACAGTCCGACTTGTTCTCATCGGTGCACGGTTTCCCATCGTACAGCAGGTAGTCCTTCCGGAACTCTCCCGGCGTGAGCGAGGGCATCACGACGTTCGCCCCCCATGAAATGCCTTTCTCGCGTCCGGTGGCATCCAGAGCCTGGAGCGCCGTGGTCGCGGCTATGTTGGTGGTGACCGTGAGGATCCTGGTCAGCCCTATCATCAGAAGGGCCAGCCTCATGCGCTCGCCGTCCGGAAGGATGGTTTCGTTCCCCATGGGTGTGTCGCGATGGGGAATGAATGGACCCATTCCGAACATGTCGAAGTCATTGTCCCTGTAGAAAAGAAGGTCGTCGGCCAGCATCTCGGGGGTCTGCCCCGGGAGACCTATCATGACCCCGGTGCCCACGGCAAACCCCTCCTCCCGAAGCAAACGGAGACAGGACAGCCTTGTGTCAATGGTCTGTTCACCGGGATGGATCCTGCGGAAAAGACCCGGATTGGTGGTCTCGATCCGCAGGAGGTACCGGTGGGCGCCCGCCTTTCTGAACCGCCGCAGTGTCTCCCGCGACTGCTCACCCACGCACAGCGTGATTCCAAGCCCTGCAGGAAGCCTTCTGGAGACCGTTGAGTTCTTGACGCTCAGCACCGCTTCCTCCACGAAGTCCACGAATGCCGGGTCGGTCCTCTCCCCGGACTGCAGGACGATCGATCCGAAACCCGCTTCGGCGCACCACCTGGCTGCTTCGGTGATCTGGGCCAGGCTTGCGGTGTACCTCTTCAGTTTGTGGTTGCCCCGCCGTATTCCGCAGTACAGGCAGTCGAGCGAGCATATGTTCGAGAATTCGATCAGCCCACGGTAGTACACCCGGTTGCCGAGAGTTGAAAGAGTCAGGTCTTCGGCCCGGCGCCTGACGGTTTCCAGTTCCTCCGGGTCCCGGGTTTGAAGCAGGGATACGATCTCTTTCCTGGCAAGGTCGTTCATTGCCCGCTCCGGTATGCCTCAAGCGCATCCGGGAAAGGCCCGAGGGCACGTTCGAAGATCCCCAGACTGTAAGCGATGGTCAGCCCGTAGTTGGTTATGGGCACTCCCGCGGCCTCACACCGCTGGATCCTGGTGAGCATGGTCCTGCGGTTGAACATGCATGCTCCGCAGTGGATCACGAGGCGGAACGCGCTCAGGTCGGCGGGGAAATCGGATCCCCTCTGGAAAACGAACTCAAGGTCCCCCCCAACGTAGTGTCCAAGCCAGTCCGGGATCTTTACGGTACCGATGTCCTCGCCGATGGGGTGATGGGTGCAGGCCTCGGCAACAAGGACCCGGTCTCCCGGCCTGAGACGGTCGATGGCGGCGGCACCCTTCACCATCGAGGAAAGATCGCCCTGGAACCTGGCGAACAGGATCGAGAAGGACGTCAGCGGTATGTCTTCCGGAGTATCGGCCGAAACCCTGCGGAAAGCCTGGCTGTCGGTCACAACAATCGCCGGCCTTTCGCGGAGGTTGGCCAGAACTCTGGCGAGCTGGCCGTCCTGGGAGACCATGGCCATGCAGCCGTGGTCAAGGAGGTCCCGGATGGTCTGCACCTGGGGAAGGATTATCCTGCCCTTGGGAGCCTCCTTGTCTATGGGGATCACAAGGACGGCAGTGCCGCCCGGCGGCAGCAGGTCCGACACGATTGCCGGCCTGTTGACGAAATCGTCGGGAGCCATTCGGATCAGAGCTTCCCTGAGGTCATCGACCCCCTCGCGGGTAACGGCCGAAACGGCCACCCATGGCAGTTCCCTCTTCTCCATCTCAACCCGGAAGGCGCCCGTAGTGGGGGTGCTGTCGATCTTGCTTCGAACAACGATGACGGGTATCCCCGTTCTGCGGAAATCATCGGCAAGCCGCTCTTCCCACCCCCCCCACGCGTCGGTGTCGGTGACTATGACGGCCAGGTCGGTGCCCTCCATCACTCCGCGGGTACGCTCGACCCTTTGGGCGCCCAGTTCCCCTTCGTCATCGAGCCCGGCTGTATCCGTGAAGATCACCGGCCCAAGGGGGAGGAGCTCCATGGCCTTCTTGACCGGATCGGTGGTGGTACCCGGAGTGTCCGAGACTATCGAAACGCGGTGCCCTGCCAGAACGTTAACGATGCTTGACTTCCCGACGTTTCTTCTGCCGAAGATGCTTATGTGCAGCCTGAAGGACCGGGGCGAAGAACCGGTTTTAGCAGTAGACGTCACGTTTGCCCTCCCTTACGGCACTCAGCATGGCTTCGGTCCTCTCCCTGGCCCCGGGGGTCATGTTCTCAACGAAAGCCTTGATGCAACTCTCACCGGCCACCCTTGTCTCCGGGTCTGCGTAATCAAGGAGGTACTCCATGAAAGTGCTGGCGGCGTTCGGATCACAGTGCATCCGTATCTCTCCGGGTTTTGCCAGGTCCATGAAGTCCTTCCCGGTCCTGCCGAGACGGTAGCATCCCGTGCAGAAACTGGGTACGTAGCCCATGGAGGCGACGTCACGTATCACCTCGTTCAGGGTTCTGTGGTCCCCCAGGCTGAACTGGCTGCCGTCCTCGCCGTGCTCCCCCTCGGCGTACCCGCCCGGATTCGTGCGGCTGCCCGCCGAGATCTGGCTTACGCCCAGGGCAAATGTTTCCCTGCGCATGCGCGGGGTTTCCCGGGTCGACATGATGATCCCGGTGTAGGGAACGGCAAGGCGGAGGATCGCAACGATCTTTCTGAAGTCGGTGTCGGTCACAGCGTGGGGGGGGTGAGCCGCGATGTCGGAGCCGGTGGCCGGTTCAAGCCTTGGAACACTGATGGTGTGGGGTCCCACCCCGAACCTGTCCTCAAGGTGCCGGATGTGCTGAAGCAGGGCCTGCACCTCCCACGCCCATGGGCTCAGACCGAAGAGCACCCCGATACCCACGTCGTCAATGCCGGCCTCCATGGCCCTGTCAATCGCGGTGATCCGCCAGGCGTAGTCCCTTTTCCTCCCGCCGGTGTGAACCCTGCCGTAGATACCGGGATGGTAGGTCTCCTGAAACAGCTGGTAGGTTCCTATGCCTGTCTTCTTCAGCTCGGAGAACTCGGGTGAGGTCAGCGGGGCGACGTTGACATTTATGCGCCGGATCTCGCCCCTGCCGGATTTGACGCCGTACACTGTGGCGATGCTCTTCAGAACGTAATCGAACCCCTCCCGCGGATAGGACTCCCCCGCCACGAGCAACACCCTTTTGTGACCCTGGTCCACCAGTATGGCGGTTTCCCGTGCGATCTCCTCCTGGGTCAGCGCGCGCCTGACGATCTCGGGGTTGGACGCCCTGAAAGCGCAGTAAAGGCACTCGTTGCCGCACAGGTTCGATATGTACATGGGGGCGAAGATGACCAGCCTTCTGCCGTAGATGGTCTCCTTCACCTTCTTCGCCGCGTCGCAAAGCTCCTGAAGGAGCACGGGGTCGGAGACAGACGAAAGACAGGCAACGTCTTCAGGGGAGAGTCCCCTCATCTCCAGACCACGGGAAAGCACTTCCCGGAACGCAGAGACCCCGGGAGCCGTACTATCCGAAAGAAGCGATTCGATCTTCTCCGGGTCGATCACGGGAACTGATGAGGAATCCATACAACATCTCCAATGGGTGGTGCCGCCGCGCCTCTCGAATTGATGGCGATGGTGAAATATAGTAACAATTCCTGTTAAGGATGCTACTGTACGCGTTTCCAGGCAACTGCGTACAGGCCGTCCACACCGGACTCCGGTGGGAAGGAAGACATAGAGCCATCCTGCAGGAGGGCATCCGGAAGTCGAATGGGAAGCCTCTCGAAGCCGGAATGCAGGGCATCGAAATCACAGGCCTGAAGCTCGTTTTCTTCGGGTTCGAGGCTGCAGGTGCTGTAAAAGAGGGCTCCGCCTGGAAGAACGTACTCCGACGCGCAGTGAAGAAGCGCTGCCTGCGACTTCACCAGTGCTTCCGTTGTGGCGGGCGACCATCGCCATCTCGCTCCGGGGCGCCTGCGAAAAACCCCTGTGTTCGAACAGGGCGCGTCCACGAAGACTTTATCAAAGCCTTTCCGGAAGGGCAGTTCACGCCCGTCCGCCACTACCGGCAGTGCTTGGGCCCACCCCAGTCTGCGGCTGTTTTCCATCCATTTTCCCATCCTCTGCAGGGAAAGGTCAAGACTGACAACAACGTTTCCCTGCTGATGAGCCGTCTTTCCGCCCGGGGCGGCCCCTATCTCAAGTGTCGATTCCCCCGGGATGCTTCGAAACGCCCTGGCAACGATCGCCGTTGATTCATCCTGAACGAACACGCCTGGAGGCGGAAGCGGAATGCCACGATCGAACCTCCTGTAACCCTCCAGGTAAAGCCCCGGCTCACCGGGTGGAGGATCACTGAAGGCAAACCCCCCCAGAACCGGGGGGTCGTTGTTCCAGCGCAGGAGGTCGGCAGTCCTTTTGAGACCGAACCGGTCGGTCCATCTGCCGACAAGCTCCGCGGGATGCGACCATCTGATGTGCAGGGGAAGGTCGGGCTCCTCACCCTCCATTGACAGCCGTCTTAGAACGGCGTTCACAAGACCCCTGGCGCCCTGATTCCCGGCGAGTCTCACTGTCTCGGATACCGCGGCGTGGACCGGAGTGCCCAGGACGAGAAGCTGGACCGCTCCCAGCCTGAGAACGGACAGCATTCTGCTGTCGAGTTTCTGCATGGGTCTTTTAAGAAAACGGGCCAGGTTGTGGTCAAGCCTGGCCCTCCAAACGGTGGTTTCCCTTACTAGTCTGAGGGCGAATGCCTCATCCCGGGATGAAAGTTCGAACGGCGTTTCCCGCAGGCCCAGAAGGACCTCAAGTGCTTTCCTTCTGGGATCGGAGCTAACGCAGGGCAGCGAGGTTCTCAACCTTCTTGAGGTCGGGGAAGACCATCTTCAGGTTGCGTTCCACGCTGTGCTGAAGCGTGAGGGCCGCGAACGCGCAGCCGCTGCATGCCCCCTGAAGCTCGACCTTGACCGTTCCGTCCTCGAGTGACACGAACCTTATGTCGCCGCCGTCGCCCTGAAGCATGGGTCTGATCTTCTCGAGTTCGGCTCGGACGTTCTCTTCTGTCAGTGGAAGTGTACCGGGCATGTCGGTTCCTTTCTCATCGAATCTGGGCAAGAACCAGTGATACGATGGTCATGAGTTTTATGAGGATGTTGAGCGAGGGACCGCTCGTGTCCTTGAACGGGTCTCCTATGGTGTCTCCCGTTACCGAGCACTCGTGGCACGGTGAACCCTTGCCCCCCATGTGCCCCTCCTCGATGTACTTCTTGGCGTTGTCCCAGGCGCCCCCCGAATTGCTCATGAAGACCGCCAGGAGAACACCGGTCACGATGGCGCCGGCGAGAAGACCTCCCAGGGTTTCAGGGCCGTTTGCGCCGAACCCGAAGAAAACAGCGACGGGAACTACCACAGCCAGCAGCCCGGGAAGTATCATCTCGGTAAGGGCAGCCCTGGTGGCTATGTCGACACACTTCTCGGTATCGGGTTCGCCCTCTCCCTCCATAAGTCCCCTGATCTCACGGAACTGCCGCCTGACTTCCGTAACCATCTTCATCGCTGCCCTGCCCACGGACCTGAGTGTGATGGAAGCAAAGAGGAAAGGCAGCAGACCGCCCAGCAGAAGTCCGGCGACAACGTTCGGACTGAGCAGGTCAATGAAGGAAAGCCTTGCCGCCTGAGCGTACGCAGTAAAAAGGGCAAGGGCGGTGAGGGCGGCGCTTCCGATGGCAAAACCCTTTCCCATGGCGGCGGTCGTGTTTCCCAGCGCGTCGAGCTTGTCGGTCCTGCGGCGCACCTCTTCCGAAAGGCCGGCCATGCTGGCGATACCCCCCGCGTTGTCGGCCACGGGGCCGTATGCGTCAACAGACATGGTCATGCCCACGTTCATCAGCATTCCAAGCGCAGCGATGGCGATGCCGTAAATGCCCGCAAAGTGATGGCTTGCCAGTATGGCCGCGGCGATGAGGACCATGGGCACCAGGGTTGATTCCATTCCAACAGCCAGACCCTCGATTATCGTGGTGGCCGTTCCGGTGGATGTGGCTTCCGCGATCTTGCGAACCGGGGCGGCGCTTGTGTAGTACTCGGTCACCAGACCGATCACCGTGCCCACCAGTACGCCGCTTGTCATGGCCCAGAAAACGCCGGGGACAAGCCCTGACCGCATGATGAAGAACCCGCCGAGCAAAACACTGAGACCGGCACTGACGAAGGTTCCGTTCCGAAGCACCGACTGCGGTGACTGCTTTTTAAGTAGCTTCACGAACAGGGCTCCGACAAGGCTGGCGATGGTTCCGAGCGCCGCGAGGATCAGGGGAAGGCCGACGAGGGTCTGACGGCCCAAATGTTCGGCATCGTGTCCCGAAGCGGAGAAGAGCCGGTTCAGTTCCACCTGCCCCAGACCGAGGGCGAGTATGATGGCGGCGATGACGCAACCCACGTACGACTCGAACAGGTCGGCGCCCATGCCGGCCACATCGCCCACGTTGTCCCCCACGTTGTCGGCGATTACGGCGGGGTTCCGGGGATCGTCCTCGGGAATGCCGGCTTCGATCTTTCCCACCAGATCAGCGCCTACATCGGCGCTCTTCGTGAAAATGCCTCCACCCACCCTGGCGAACAGGGCAATGCTGCTGGCTCCCATCCCAAAGCCGGCAACGCTCTCAAGGGACACTGTTATCCCGAGGACTCCCGAAATGAAGCCGCGGACCGACTCGACATCGTGAAACGCCAGAAAGAAAGCGCTGACACCCAGGAGCCCGAAACCAGCAACAGCAAAACCCATTATGCTGCCGGAGCTGAAGGCCGCGGAGAGGGCTCCTGAAAGGCTCTCACGTGCGGCGTTGGCGGTTCTGACATTGCCGGTGGTGGCGGCTTTCATGCCGACGTAACCCGCCAGCATGCTGAGAAGGGCGCCCGCCACGAACGCCAGTGAGGTGGCCCTGTTCACGAAGAAGAACAGAAGCGCAGCCACCAGAACCACGAAAACCAGAAGAATGCGGTACTGGGTTTTCAAGTAAGCCATGGCGCCGGTTCTGATGAAACCGGCGATCTTCTGCATCAGTTCGTTGCCCGGGGCGTACTTTGCGAGCCTGGAGTATACCAGTGCCGCCACCAGCAGGGTGGTCACTGCGACGACTGGGGCCAGGTACGTAAAAACTGCGCCTGCCTGCATTCATACCTCCGAAGAAACCGTTGATGGAAAACCGTTTGTCAAGCCCGACATTTCTAACCTATTGCCATTCGGGGGTCAAGTTTCGAAGGGCCTCGCGTGAGGGAGCGTGGGCAGGGTTCCACTCCAGGGCTTTACCGAACCAGAAAACGGCCCCCGCACGGTCGCCGTCTTCAAGGTCCATGACCCCGAGGTTGTAAAGCGCGTCGGTGCCGTTCAGGTCAACCCCGTCAATCCTGGCGGATGCCCTCTCCCATGCCTGCATGAAAAGGGAGCGGGCTTCCCGCCGGTTCCCGGAGGAATAGTTCGCCATTCCGTCGTGAAAGGGCATGTTCACTCCGCTTGTCTCAACAGCCGGTCCGGTCAGAACAGCCAGGCCGACACCGATTGCCGCCCCCAGGGGAGCCATCAGAAGACCTCTTTTCCAGACCCTGAGAAACCTGGGCACCATGAACAGGAGCATGAAGGGTATCAGGGGAAGCCTGAACCTTGCTGTGATGAAGAAAGGGGCAAGTCCGACCGCCAGGGTCAGCGCCCATGCCATAGCCCTTTTCTCAAACTCCCCCGCTCTTCCCGCCAGGAGCGCACCGGGAAGCAGCAGCCAGAGGATCAGCCCGGGAAACGCAAAAGGCGGGCCGGTCACAAGAACCCCGGCCAGGGGAGAGATGCGCCCCATGTAGTAGGCATCGTAGTTGCAGGGGATCTCTACGGGACTGACAAGGAAGAGGGCTTTTCTGCAAAGCAGGGTCAGTGAGCCGACGGGATGGGAAGATATGTGCCCCAGAGTGAGACGGGTCCAGTAAGAGGATACTCCGGATGGAGACGTGCCATCGGGGAGAGGGGCGAGGCTCGCTGCCCAGACATTGTCCACATAGGGCAGCTCGCCGGAGGGTTCCCGGTGGCCGGTGGGGGCAAAGGCCGTGACCCCGTCCGCATCAGGGCCCGAACCAACGTAAAAGTTGATCCCGCCCTGGCTTGAGATGACTGTGCCGGGGTCGCCGGAGATCATGTTCACTGCCCAGATGGAAAGCACTGGTATGAACCATGCCGTCCATGACCGTACCCTGGGACGGAAGAGAAGGATGCTGACCGGCAGAAGCAGAACCGCTCCGGGCCTGGCGACGCACGAAAGCCCCAGAAGGAACCATGGCGCAGGGGAATCCGGCCTTCTGCACAGGGCTGAAAAAGTGGCGCACAACAGGAGCACGTAGAGCGGTTCGATAAGCATGAAACCCTGGTACAAAAGGGCGGTCCCCCAGACCGCCCATGAAGCCGCAACAAGAAAGGCCGCACCGCGGGAGGTGAAGGCAAGCCCGGTCCTGTGGAGAAGAACCGTCGTCGCAGCGCCGGCGGCCATGGACAGCAGCGCCCCGCTCACGACACCCGGGCCGAAAAGAGCGAACCAGCCGCCCAGCAGCCATGGGTACAGGGGAGCCCTGAAAAACGGCGCGTAAATGAACAGGTTCCCATTCGAGACCGCTTCGGCCCAGAGCATGTGCCACCTGGCATCCACAACTGGGTAGTGCCCGAGTGGGGAGCCAAGGACCGGAACGTTCACCCCTGCCCAGGCCGCCAGGAAAACCAGAAGAACGAGCGCGGTGTCAGACCGCCCGTTGTTCATTCACTTATCAGAGCAGTTGTTGAGTGGCCGGCGAGGGTCGGTACGATGACGACCTTCTCCACAAGCCCGGCTCCCACCACGTCCTCCGCCCGGTAATCCCCCCCCTTGACGAGAATGTGAGGTCTGAGGGCCCGGATCAGTTCAAGCGGGGTGTCCTCGGAGAAGGGGACCACGAAATCCACGAAACGAAGGGAGGAAAGAACCGCTGCCCTTGCCTCGAGGGGCATTCGGGGTCTCATGTCACCCTTGAGCCTTTTAACTGAAGAATCACTGTTGAGGCCAACGAACAGGAAATCCCCAAGGACCGCGGCCCGTGAGAGAACGAGGATGTGCCCGGGATGAAGAAGATCGAAGCAGCCGTTGGTGAAAACGACCCTGCAACCCGCTTTCCTGATGATGGAGCACATGCGTTCAGCCCCGGCCCTGTCGAGAACCCTCAAGGCGTCACTCATGAAGCCTGGCCTCTCTGAGTATGTCTTCGGGGGTAACGGCGTACACCCCCGGTTCCGCGCAGACCGCTGCGGCGGCGTAGTTGGCCATCACCGCGGCCCTGACAGGCGGCACACCTGATGCGTAGGCAAGCCCCATCACGGCGATAACCGCATCACCCGCCCCGGAGACGTCGAAGACATGCCTCGCGGCCGTTGACTGGACAAGGGGGTTCTCTTCGTCTTTGACGCTGAGTATCGACCCTCCCGCTCCCAGTGTCAGAAGGACCGCCTGGGCATCCAGAGCCCGGATGATCATCCCGCATGCAGCTTGAAGCTCTTCGGTCGTGGCGTCGTCGAGCTGTTGCCCAAGCATTGCGGATGCCTCGCGGATGTTCGGTTTGACAAGACTGACCCCTTTGTAAAGCATGATGTTCCTGAACTTGGGGTCGGCCAGTACGGGGATCCCCCTGCTCCTGGACTCGTCAATGATCCAGGGTATGTTGAAATCCCCAAGGAAACCCTTGTCGTAGTCCTCAAAGATCACCGCCCCCACACTCGACAGTGCTGCCAGTATCCGGGCATTCTCAGGTGAACCCTTTTCCCGTCTGCAGGGCAGAGTGGATTCCCTGTCGATCCTTATGAGCTGGTATCCACGGGAGATCACCCTGGTTTTCCGGGTTGTCGGTCTGTCGGGGTCCACGGTGACACACGAGACATCAACACCCTTCCCGGCAAGGAGGCCTTTCAGGATCTCGCCGTCGGGGTCATCCCCCACCGTGCCCGCGATGAACGGGCTGCCCCCGAGCGAAAGAACATTTAGTGCCACATTGGCTGCCCCACCCGGGGCGAACCTCTCTCCCGCGCTGTCAAGGGCCACGACGGGAACCGGGGCCTCGGGGGAGATCCTGTCGACCCTTCCCTCAAGGTAATGGTCGAGCACAAGATCCCCAAGGACCAGCACCCTGACGCCCCGGAAAGCAACAAGTTCACTGGTATACAAGCATGCCCTCCCAGCGGGTTGACCCCGGTTGTGTGGCAGTGCATAAGATACTGTTCATTTCTGCCACAGGAGGGAATAATGCAAAACCAGCCCCCACGAATCAACATAAGGGCCGAAAAGGCTTCGGGGGTCTACGCGAACATCGCCATCGTCAACACGTCCCAGGCAGAGTTCGTACTGGACTTCGCACGGATAATGCCCGGGCTCCCCGCCGCTGAACTTGAATGCCGGGTCATCATGTCACCACACCGTATCAAGGGCTTCATCGGCGCTCTCAGGTCGCAGGTTGAAATGTACGAAAAAAGGTTCGGTCCTCTGGAGGATTCAGTTGAATCAGCGGGATCAATCGGTTTCCAGGTTCCTCAAACCCTTGAGGTCAAAACCGTCCAGTAGCTTCGGCGTCAGGTGGGGCCTCTCCCTGACGGTGGCGCTTCTCATCTGGCTTTTCTCCATCAGGGGTGTCGAGTTCACGGTCAGCCTTCCCGTCGGGATCACATATGTTACCGGCGAAGACGCCGTAGTGGTCGGCAATCCTCCCGAAAGCGTCATAGTAGATTTCAAGGCTGACGGCCTCAGCATGCTGGGTTTTCAGCTCTTCGGGAAAACCCGTGAACTCGGCATTGTCGTTGACCTTGGGGGTTTCTCCCCGGACAGCCCCTGGATCGCAAAACAGGTCGTCCTCAACGGCGACCTTTTCGAAGACCTGCCCCTGATGGTTCGCGCCGAAGGCTTCGAACCCCAGCTGGCAGAACTTGCGCTTGACAGAATCGGCAGCAGGGTTCTTCCCGTTGCCGTGGTTTCCAACCCCATCCCCTCCAGGTACATGAGCACATCCGTCAGGCAGTCCCACGTGAGGGTTACCGGACCAGCCTCAGTGCTTCTCGCCCTTGACAGTATTCAAACCGAACCCGTTTCTTCGACAGTCCGAATGGAACAGCAGACTGCGCTTGCGCTTCCCGGCGGAGTATATTCGGACGAGACCGCCGCGGTGATACGCCTCCGGAATCCCGTGCCGGTTGTTCCCGGGGTTCGAAGGGCATATTGACACGGGTTGAAAGGGGTCGGTAAATTACCAAGACTGTCCGCATCTCAACATTGACTGAAACACCAATCGGGGGGTTCTCAAGCCATGGGATCTAGAGTTCTAGTGAGGGTCATCATTGTTCTGCTCGCCGCGATTCTCATATTCCGGATCCACCAGCGCGTTGAAGCATACCGCATCCCCCGCGAAGGCTGCCGGGAACAGATGTACGAGCTGGCCAGGGCCAATGTTCAACACATGATGCAAAACGAAGGCATTTCCGCCCCCACCATCGATTCGCTTCTCTCCTTCGCGGGCCTTCCCGATTCCATGGGCATCTGCCCCACTCTGTGGAGCCTTGGCTTCACGGACTCCACATACCATTTCGATCCCAAACTCTCACTGGGAACCCAATTCGCCATCTCCTGCCCGAACCATGACCGACACGGGGGCGTAACCGGCGGCCTCGTTGAAAAGGACTATCCCGATTCCCTTTTCTGCGAGGCAGACTGGATGCCCACTTTCATCAGGGTCAGTTTCCCGGAGTACGCGACCATCAGGCGCACCGAGGTCTCCCGGTCGGTGCTGGTCAGGGTCGGGGAAGAGCAGGCATCACACATTTACAACAGGTACCCCGTTTCACTCAGCCCCACCCAGGTGCAGAATCTGGGAATCGACATCACAGCCGAGAGCGATCCACTCGGGGGTGAGTACATTTTCGAGATCCTCCCCGACACCGTTTACACCTTCTGGGAAAGGCCGGGGGCAACAGGAAGGGCCAGGGGCCAGTCCATGAATGTCCAGACCTGGCGCTTCGTGGGCTACAGCACCTCCAACCCCGATACATCAAGGGTCGAGATATTCTTCAAACACCCGCTCCGTTTCCCCAGCCTCGCGGAGGGAGCCCTTCCCGGCGACCGCGACATGCTCACCATAATCCGTTACTGGGACAGGTCGGCACTTGGCACCCTCAGGGTCGAAACGCGGGAGATGGACCTCCTCGACCAGCCCACCTGGGAGTTCCTGATGGCCAACAGGGGAAACCTCGAAGCGGTACCCGCAGAGAACTGATCCTTTCGGCCAAAGTGAAGCGGGGGGAACTCTTTCCCTCCGCTTCGTGTATAGTTGGGGCGTAAACCGTGTCTTACCGAAACCCATCCTTTTTTCATGCCAGCGCCGTACTGAAAGGTGGCAAGTGGTGAAGTACTTTGACAAGACCGAACAGAAGGCTGCTTCGGCTGAAAACCAGTACCTGTTCACGATCGCGGTCTCCAAGAGGGTCCGAAGCATTCAGGAGGGCGCTCCCATCCTCGTGGAAGGAATCGCCCAGCCCGAGGAGCAGGCCTCAGAGGCAGCCATGACCGAGTTCGCCAACAACCGCATCGACTATGAACTGGAAGCAAAAACGAAAAGGGAGAACTGACAACATGCCCGGAAAGATTTCCATTCCTCTCGCGGCACTGCTTCTGCTGCTGAGCGCAGCCTGCGGAACACGTCCACTCGGAGAGGGCGAGGTCGCAAGGATAGGTTCCAGGATAATCACGATGGAAGAGCTGGAAAGGGAACTTCAGCGCATCCCTCCCTACCAGAGGGCTCCCTTCGAGACCCTGCAGGGCCGGAAGCAGCTTCTGAACCACATGATCGAACGCGAACTCCTTCTTGCCGCGGCCATAGACGAGGGGCTCGAGAACGACTCGGCCGTTCTGGCCCAGATTGCACTTGCTGAAGAAATGGTTGAAAGCGTCAGGCAAAGGGCCATGACCCAGGCGTTCTATCAGCGCCACGTCATCGAGGCCGTACAGGTGCCGGACTCCATGGTCATCGCCTACTACAACGACAACCTCGACGCGAGGTTCCGCCGTCAGGCGACTGCCCAGGTCGCCCACATCCTTCTCTCGACCCCACGGGCGATCGAAGAGACCCGTACAAGGCTGGACTCGGGTGAGTCCTTCGACTCAGTGGCCGTGGCATTGAGCGAGCACGCCGTTACCAGGAACCAGGGCGGTCGGATGGGAATGGTCGAGCAGAACGGCAATATCCCCTACATAGGCACCGACGCTGCTCTGGCCGCCCTTCTTCTCGCCGCCCCCGAAGGCGGTATTGTGGGTCCGGTCGAAACCTCTCTTGGAACTCATTTCTTCCGGGTGACCGGGATCGAACCCGAGGGCCACACATCGCTCGAGGATGCCCGGGCATCGATCGAAAGCGTACTGAAGCCCGCCCTGGTGAACGAATTCTTCAAGAACACCCTGATCCCCGAGCTTCATGAAAGGTACGGCGTTCAGGTCTTCGACGAGCCCAACGCGGAGATCCTTGCCACGATCGGCGAGTACTCCATAACCCGCGTTGATATCGAAACTGCCATCGAAGCCATCCCCTACTACCAGCGGGAAGCCTACGACACCGTTGAGGGTCGCCAGATCCTCCTCGGCAGCCTGATCGAACAGAAGATCCTCGAACTGGCGGCTGACGGGCTTGGCATGGAGCAGGACTCCTTCGTCGTGGCCCAGGTGGAGATGGCAATGGAACAGGCGCAAATGACCAGGAACAGCGCCCTGATCCAGGAGTACTACAACCGCTTCGTGGTTGCGGCCGCGCCGGTTTCCGAAGAGGCCATACAGGAGTACTACGCTGCCCACACAGGCGACATCTACCATCAGAGCGCCCAGACGCGGTTCTCGGTGGTGGCAACGGTGCGGGGAGAGCAGCAGGAACTGGTGCAGGGCCTTCTTGACCAGGGCGCACCCTTTGACTCGGTGGCTTCAACGCACAGCATCCACGAACCGACGGCGGCCATGAACGGTGACCTGGGATGGGTGACCTCCGACTCGCCCCTGCCCTACATGGGCGGACGGCCCGAGTTCGCGGACGAGCTGTTCGCCGCGCCCGTCGGCACGGTGCTTGGCCCCTGGCCCACCGGGATCGGCATAACCTGGTTCAAGGTGACCGATTCCGTTGAGGAGGGGGCAAGACCCCTCGCCGAGGTCAGGGCATCCATCGAGGCGGCACTGAAGCCCGGGGTCGTGAACAACTACCTCAGGAATACCGTGTTCCCGGCCCTGATGGAGGAATACGAGGTCGAGATAAACGAAGAGGCCTTCCTGCCCGCGCTCTCGATCGGCCCCGACAGCCTGATGACCCTCGCCCAGGAAACCATGGGCACCGATCCCGAGACTGCTGTGCGCTATTTCGCGCTCTTCGTGGAACGGTACCCCGACAACCCGAGGTGCGACCAGGCCGTGTTCCTCAAGGGCTTCACGCTGAGTGAAAAGCTGAGAAACTACGACGCGGCCCGTGTGGCTTTCCGCGAGGTCACCGAATCCTACCCCGAAAGCGACCTTGTAGACGACGCGGAGTGGATGATCGAGAACATGGACAAGCCCATCGATATGTTCATCCCCGCAACGGAAGACTCGGTTACAATCCAGTAGCTCTTCCTCAGCCCCGGCCCTTCACCATGTGTGGCGGGCCGGGGATCCGTCAGTCCCGGCCCCGATGCACTGCCCCCGCCATAAAAGGTTCAGTATAGTTGGCTGGTGTGGTACTACTCTGCATCACGGGAGGATCCCTTGAAAACCCTGTTCCGGTTCACCTTCGTCCTGGCGGTCATCCTTGCCGTCGGTTGCGGGCCGTCAACAACGCCTTCCACCCCACAGGAGAAGGCTGCACGGGCCGATGCCCTGATGACGGAGAGCAGGTTCAACGACGCGCTCGAGCTGTATTCCTCTGCGCTTTCCGAAGCGCCCAACTCCCCGAATGCTCCGCTCTGGAGGGCTGCGTCAGCGGAAGCCCTGGCGGAGATGGGCAGGTTTTCAGAAGCCCTGAATACGGCCGACAGGGTGATAAACTCGTCCAGCGACCCGGTCGTCCTGTCCAGGGCATACCTTGCCAGGGCCATTGCCGAGCTTTCCTCTCCCGGCCGGGCGCTCTCCGTACTTGCCCTGACCGATCCCGACAGGCTCGACGGGCACCGACAGGAAAAGGTCATTGAACTCGCACGTGAACTCCTTCGCGAGGCCGACACAGACGCAGTCACCGCGGCCAGGTCGAACAACTGGCTCGAGGTGTTCGTCCTTCTGGAGCTTGAGAGGCGTTCTGCCATCGGAGGTGACGCTGCCAAGGCAGCCCTCTACGCTGCGGAGTTGAACAGGCTGTACCCGGGTGCGAGGGAACGATGGGGCGAGGCAGTCACCCCCCCCGACACGGGTGAGAACTACTTCGCCCTCGTGCTTCCCCTAACCGGTGAGGGCTCGGAGTTCGCACTTCCTGTGCAAAGGGGTGTCACGATGGCCTTTGCGCGTTTCGGTGAGATGCACTCGGAGCCCCCGGTTCTCAGGATCATCGACACGGGAACCGCTTCGGGAGACATTGCCGGGCTTTTTTCACAGTTGGGTTCCGATGCCTCCTGCATGGGGGTCATCGGACCGCTCACAAGTTCAACGACACTTCAGGCAGCCCCTTCAGCCAACCGCGAACGCCTTCCGGTGATCACCCCGACCGCCACCAGCGAGGACGTTGACAGGGCCGGTTCATGGGTGTTCAGGCTCGTGGTGAGTGAAGGCGACCAGGCGGCAGCCATCGCCGAGTACGCCGTGCTGAGGGCGGGATGCAGACGCCTGGCGATAATCCACCCGCACACCTCCCAGGCGAACGGCGAGGTCAGCCAGTTCAGGGCCACGGTCGACAGGCTCGGAGCCAGCGTTGTCGCCACCGAAGGTTATCAGGGCGGAGCAACCGACTTCCGAACCCAGATCATGAGGGTCAAGGCATCCGGAGCCGATGGCGTTTTCCTTCCCGTGTCATCATGGGATGCCATTCAGATCGCTCCCCAACTGCAGTTCTACAGCGTCAGACTTCCCCTCTTCGGAACCTCGGGGTGGGACAGCGATCTGCTTGTCAGGCACGGCGGCGACTCGGTGGAGGAGGCTGTTTTCACCGCCGCCAGCGGGCTGGAATCGACCCGCCCGGAAACGGCGGGCTTTGTGTACTCGTACAGAAGGGAGTACGGACAGTCACCATCCATGATAGCCGCACAGGGGTACGACGCCGCCGGAATCATTCTGGATGCATGGCATTCGGGAGGCCGGTCAAGGGCAGGGGTGCAGCGAAGACTGGCAGGCAGGGGGGCATGGTTCGGCGCCAGCGGCAGATGTGTCCTTGGAAGCTCCACCGATGTCAGGGTGTCATGGCCCCTGCTCACGGTGAGGGAAGGCGAAATACTGGGAATTGAGTAGCAACTTCTTCTGGGGTGTGGATATCGGCGGCTCCACGGCCATTGTAGGCCATCTGGACCGTGACGGGGCTTTCTGCATGGCCGAGGTACTCGATACAGGTCCCTGCAGACAACCCTCAGCGGTATTGTCTTCGGTTTCCACGGTCATCCGACGGTTCGACCCCTCACCCGCCGCCGTTGGTGTTGGAATAGCCGGCCTTGTGGACGTCAGGAGGGGTTTCCTTTCATTCAGCCCCAACCTTCCTCTGTGGAGCGGAACACCCATAGCGTCTTCGCTCTCCAGGATGATGGGAGGGGCTCAGGTCTTTGTGGACAACGACTGCAACGCCTTCGCCATCGGTGCCCTGCACAAGGGGATCATCCCCGGAAGGGGTCTCTGGCTCTTCATCACTCTGGGAACGGGAATAGGCGGCTGCGTTATCTCAGACGGAAAGATCCTCTACGGGACCGGAACAGCGGGGGAGTTCGGCCACATGACCATCAGGGAAGGCGGAAGGAAGTGCACGTGCGGCCTCAGGGGATGCTGGGAGAGGTACGCCGCCCGGGACGCTCTCATCTCCTTCTACGATGGCCGGACCGAACCCAGAAGCATCGCCTCCAAAGCGCGTAAAGGCGAGGAAAAGGCAATAACCGCCTTCAGCGAGTACGGGGTATGGCTGGGCCGCGGCATGGCCAATCTGGCGAAGTGTCTGGCCCCCGAGGGCTTTTTCCTCGCGGGGGGGCTCTGTACCTGCTTCCAGCTCTTCCAACGGCAGGCAAAACGCGAGTTCGAATCCCGCTGCCCGAACCATTGGAGGGTGGCAGCCCTGCCCGACTCGTCCACTGCCGGGGCTTTCGGCGCCGCGGCAATGGCCGCGGGAAAATGCTGATACTCCTGGCCCTCCTTGTCTCCCAGCCGCCCCCGATGGAAACCATGGGATACAGTGCCGATTCCCTTGACTACCTTATGACGCCGGGGGTCCTGAAACTGTTCGGCGAGGCGTCACTGTCGTATCTGGACATGACCCTCAAGGCCGATACAATCCACTACGACCCCGACCGCGAGACCCTTACGGCTACTGGCGAGCCCTCAATTACCGAAAGCGGCGAGACAGCCCACGGCACCGAAATGATCTACCACGTCCCCACAAGGACCGCCCGCACCACCGAGGCAAGGACATGGTACGACGGGGCGCTATACACAGGTGAACGTGTGACCATGCTGAGCCGCAGGGAGTTCAATGCCGAAGGCGGCAGGTTCACCACCAGCGAACGCGACACCCTGGACTGGTGGTTCTGGGCGGCGTCGATGAAGGTCTTTCCCAACGACAAGGCCATTGCGAGACCCATCGTCCTGTATGTCGAGAACACGCCGGTCTTCTGGGCTCCGTACGCCGTCTTCCCCATCAGGCGAGGGCGCAGTTCGGGTTTCATGCTTCCCACGCTCGGCCAGTCCGGGCGGGACGGCAAGTACCTGAGAAAACTCGGCTACTACTTTGGTTTCAGCGATTACATAGACCTACAGATAAGGTCCGACATCATGGAGAAAACCCGCTTCTCCCTCTCGCTTCAGGAACGGCACAGGTTGCGATACGTGCATGACGGCGGGTTCAGGGTCGAGTGGCGCAGGGAGTACCAGAACAGCCGGGACAGGTGGATGGTTAACCTCGGGCATATGCATGAGCTTCGGGACGGCACCATGCTGAAGCTTCAGGGTTCGTTCCTCAGCGACAGAAGCTATCTGGAGGACACCCAGGGCGACCCTCAGGAGCGGATGAACAGGGAGGCCAGGAGCTACATCTCGCTTTCCAGAAGGTTATGGAGGGGTTCGCTTCAGGCGGCGGCCGACGCCACCAGGTATCTCGATACCGACCCCGACACTCTCGAAAACCAGCTAAAGGACATGGTGTCCATGCCGGACATCCGATACTCTCTCCCCTCATCCCCCCTCTTCCCCGGCAGGGATGTGCTGGACCAGTTCTACTGGAACGCGTCGCTGCACTACACCGCGGAAAGGGAGATCAGGGAGATCGACGACAGGTACGACGCCGGTCTGCGGATGACGTCGGACCTGACCTTTTCACAGAGGTTTATGGGCATTCTGGCCTTCTCTCCACGGGCGCGGTTCACGGGCGCCGTATACGACCGCAGCCTTTCGGGAGACCCCTTCCCCGCCTGGCTGCACGGCTCCGTCTCCACCACCGTCGGGACCGACCTTTTCGGGGTGTTCGGACAGGGGCTGGGCTACAACTCCTTGAGGCACACGTTAAGCCCCTCGATAACATGGTCGTGGGCGCCCGACAGCTACATCGACGGAAACGGAGTATCAAGACCGGTCGATCATGCCGACAGCGTTTACCCGGTTTTCAGCGATTTCAGCCTTCCGACGGGAGGCGATCTGTACTCCCTGTCACTTCTCAACCGCCTGGAAGGCAAAAGGACCTCAAGGGCAGGAGTGGAAAGGGCCACCCTCGCGACCCTTTCCCTCTCGTCAACGTACAACCCCGAGCCGCTATCCGGAGCCCGCAGCTTCTCGAACATCTCGGCGGGTCTGGAAATCACTCCCATTCAGTCGGCCTCCCTGAGGGCCGATGGTTCCTGGGACCCGTACGACGGTGAAATGGACAACCTCACCCTGACCACATCCCTGAGGCTTGCCGGGTACGACCCATCCTTCACACCGGACAGTCTGGAAAGCACGGATATGCCGTGGCGCCTTAACCTCTCCCACACGTGGTCTCCGGTGCTGTCCGGGGAGGGGGATGATCTGAACAAGATACGGGTCAACGCTTCGGTGGATGTGACACCCAATTGGAGCATCAGTTATCAGGGATATTATGACTTTGATGAAAACGATTTCTTAAGTCAGAGCTACACGATAAAGAGGGATTTAGAAAGTTGGGAAGCACTTTTTACAAGGCATGTTTCAGATATCGACACTGGGTTCTATTTCCGCATAAACGTGAAAGTGTTCCCCGATATCAAAGTTGAACAGCACGCCAGCAGCTTCTAAGCCCCGCACACCCCTTGACACGGCATTCTCTTCATCCTAAGGTTGCAGGTAAACCGGTCCGTAACTCTTGAACAGAAAGGGGTGCAAGTTGAACAAGAGCGAACTCGTGGCACATGTTGCCGATCAGGCCCAGATTACCAAGAAGCAGGCAGCTCAGGCTGTCGAGGCGATCCTTGCCGGTATCCACAAGACCATCTGGACAGGCGACAAGGTCAGCCTGGTGGGCTTCGGAACCTTCAGTGTGAAGGAAAGAGCCGCCAGGAAGGGCATAGTCCCCGGCACAGGCAAAAGGGTTGATTTCCCGGCCAAGAAGGTGCCTCACTTCAAGCCCGGCAAAGGTTTGAAGGACAACGTTCTCTAGGTCTGAGTCACTTTGATGGGGGGCGGTTGTCCGCCCCCCATCTCTTGCGTTTGGCCCCTGACTAGACAAATAGAGTAGCAAAACGGCTTAGGAGCTTTGCCCTTGCGTTTGCAGGGCTGTTTTTGTATTGTTGTGTTACTAGTTACATAACTAGAGAACAATGAAGGGAGATGTCATGGGATTCCCAACGAAGGTTCAGCTCATACAGCGCAAGAACAGCGAACAGTGGTATGTGAACTTCCCCTCGGCTATTGCCCTGGCAATGGAGTTCAACAAGGGAGAAGTCGTCGAGTGGGTTGTGGAAGACAAGGGACTCCTTGCCCTGAAGAGACGCCATGTTCCCGAATCCCTTCTAAAAAAAACTTCAGCGGCGGACTGATGGAAGAGTACCTGAAGCTGTGGGGCCACTGCAGGGAGGCATTTGAGCGTGATAGTTCCTGGGAACGTGCTGTCAGGCTCAGTACTGGAATGCTTCTCTGTCTGGGACGGCACACTGTGACAGGGTTGATCACCACCACTGGAGGTCATGCCAAGGACTGGTCAGCGGATTACCGGGTCTTTGAGCGGGAACGGTTCGATACGAAGAAGATGTTTTGTGTGGTTCGTCGGGAGACGGTGGATCGTCTGGAAGCTGATCAGCCCGTGGTTACCTTCATGGATGACACGATTCTTAAGAGACGAGGGCAGAAGGTGTCCGGCACTTCCTGGCACAGGGATGCAAACGGTCCGAAGTTCTGCTGCAATTTTGTGTGGGCGGGCCGTTACCTTCAGATATCGGGTGCATTGCCGGAGGAGGATCGCCCCGGGTCATGTCGGGGGATACCCTTTTTGCTCAAGCACTGTCCCATTCCCAAGCGGCCTTCCAAAAGAGCTCCGGATTCGGATTGGGATGCGTACTGGAAGCTCCGGGACAGTGCAAGGATCAGTGTTAAGGGTGCGGAGGCAATCTGCGACCTGCGAGAAGGGTTGGACAACGAGTCAATGGGCGGTCGGCAACTGGTCGTGAGCGTTGACGGCGGGTACACCAACAGCAGTGTGGTTCGCGCGCTTCCCGAGCGGACCACACTGATCGGCAGGATCCGTAAGGATGCGAAGCTCTATGCCCGACCCGAAGATGACGAACCCGTTCGCAGGGGCAGGAAGAGGTTCTACGGGCGGCAACTGCCGACTCCTGAGGATATCCGGCAGGGAGATGAGGAACCCTGGCAGGATGTGGATGCGTTTTCCGTTGACAGAACCCACACCTTCCGGCTGAAGGTGGTCAGGAACATCCGATCGAAGATCGCCGGGGAGAGGGATTTGTGCCTGTTGATCATTCAACCCCTCCGTTACAGACTGACAAAGAAGTCCAGGCTTCTATACCGGGATCCGGCCTATCTGATATGCACCGATCCCGAGCTTGATGTATCACGTATTCTCCAGTGGTATCTCTGGAGGTGGCAGATCGAGGTGAACTTCCGTGATCAGAAGAGTCTTCTCGGGATGGGCGAGTCATCGGTACGGACCGCGAAGTCAGTGGAGAAGTTCCCTGAGCTTACGGCATTGAGTTACGCGTTCCTGCAACTGGCATCCACAGCTCCCGGCGTAGCTGCGAACTTCAGCGGCCACCTGCCAAAATGGAGGGGACAGACAGAACCAGGAAGAATGAGTACCGGGATGATGATAACAGAGATGAGAAACGCTGTCTGGGGGCTCGCCGTGAACGGGAAGAATTTAGGGCACTTCGTGAACCGCCGGAGCGCGACAACGAAGCTGCTTAAATTCAGACCCGATCTTGAAACGGCTGTGTTATATGCTCACAGATAATGATTTACAACTTATGATGCTCTTCATCCAGAGCAACGAAGGGGCCAAACGCAAGCGGGCCGGGGTTATCCCGGCCCGCGCTTCCCTCCTCAGTTTGCTTTTCAACCCCTTCTTTGCTACTTTCCGGGCTGATGCCCGTTCATGAAAACCATCGCACCGGAAAGGGTACCTTTTGACGCACGCCCCTGAACTCATCCTCAGATCGATCTCACGGGGCGAGCTTGCCGGCAGCTTTCCCGGCGCGGCGGTGACGGCCGACATCCGCGGTTTCACCAGCAGGTTCCAGGGGATGGCCGGTATGGGCACGGAAGGCGCTGAACAGATCTCGCGCGAGGTCAGCGAAACCCTTTCAGGCGTTGTGGAGATCTGCTCGGTCCACGGCGGTTTCCCTGTTTCTTTTGCGGGTGACGCCGTTACGGTGGTGTTCCCCGACGGTGTTGAAACGGCGGGCAGGGCGTGCGAGGTTGTCCACACCAGGCCTTCAGGCGCCTCGCTTCCCCTGAAGACGACCGTTGGGAGCGGCCAGGTCATCTGGGATGCCATTCCCCGTAATTCATGGACGTTCTTCAGCTTTCAGGGCTCGGCCCTGAGCCTTGCGGCCGATGATGAGCTGACCTGCCCCTCGTCCGGCGGGTCCTTTCCGGCTCAGGTCTCTCACGGCAAGGTTCCCGGCGCACTGTTTCTTCCGCCCGACCTTTTCCCTGAAGGGGTGGTAAACCAGTTCAGGCAGGTCACCAGCATCTTTCTCTCCATCGAGAACCGGGCGGGGTGTCTCTGCCCAAGGGAGTTCCAGTCAAAGGTACTCGAGCTGGCCGGTGAGACGGGGGGCTTTGTGTCGGGCCTTCACGCGGGGGGGGCCGGGCAGCGGCTTCTCATTGTTTTCGGAGCGCCCGTAACACGCGAGGACGATCCCGACAGGGCCGACAGCTTCCTGCGCGGTGTTTTCTCGTCGGCGTCGGGCAGGGTTCGCGCCGGTGCCGCCACTGGGCTTGTGTTCAGCGGGGCGATACGCACGCCCATGCTCGAGTCCTACACGGTCCTGGGTCCCTCGGTGAACCTTGCGGCAAGGCTTCACGACGCCGCATCGTGGAACAGTGTTTACGGAGACCCCGTCTTCAACCAATCGTCCCGGCTCGGGATGAGAAGTGAACTGGGCCTATCCCTGAAGGGCTTTTCCGGTGTTGTGAACGCGCTGGTGCTCTCGCCCTGGAAGCAGCGGAGGGAGACGCGGGGCGCGACCCCTCCGCTTATCGAGCGCCAGGACGTGCTTGATCTTCTGGGAAGGGAGCTTTCGTGTTCGTCCGTGCTTCTGCAGGGTGATACCGGCATGGGCAAGACAAGGCTGGTTGAGGAATTTGAAAAAAGGCGCGGAGAAACCATGTTCATGAACCTGCGCTGCCGTTCCCTGCCGGCTTCGGGGTCGGACATCTTCGGCTCGTGGTTCGGCGAGTGGCTCGGCGGAAGGGACAGGCTGGAAGGGCTTCCGGCGTTCAAGGAGAAACTGTACGGGTTCATCGGCCGCCTTGAGGACCTTGATGATCCCGCCGCCCTCCACACAGCCGACGAGCTTCTTCGCGCCGAATCATTTCTGGCTGCGCTGGTTGGGCTTGGGTGGGAGAAGTCGCTTTACCTGGGGCTCGATCCCCAGGGCAGGTTTACGAATACCGTGGCGGCACTCGCGGCATTCATCCGCGGCAACTCACTGCTGGGTCCGATGGTGATCACGGTCGATGACCTGCAGTGGATCTCACCGGACTCGCTCGGGCTTCTTTCAGCCGTTCTGGGAGAGCTTGTGGCGGACCGCCCGCCTGTACTGCTTCTGTCCAGACCCGACAGCATGGACTCCGTATCAGCACTTGGCATCGCGCCCCGGGTTTACGAGCTCAGGCCGCTCTCCCGTGACGGAAGCAGGGCCTTTTTGCAGTGGAGCCTCGGACGGGCTCCCTCAGACGACCTGTTGGACTGGTTCCACACACGCACCGAGGGCATCCCTTTCTTCATGGAACACTATGCGGGCATGCTGGATTCAGCCGATTCGCCGCCCTGCGACGACAGCTTCCCCGGAAGCCTTCACGCACTTCTGGTGGCCCGTCTGGACAGGCTTGGAGGTGAGCTTCGCAGGGCCGTGCTGTGCGCCAGCGTTCTTGGGAGGGAATTCGACCGTGAAGTCCTCGACATCCTTTGCCCGGGTGGTCTTACCGGTGAGCTCGTTGAGAGGGGTGTAAGGGAGAGGGTCTGGAGGGTCGAGCAGGACGGGAGCTGCAGCTTCGTACACATCCTTCTGCGGGAAGCGGCCTACCGGCTTCAGCTTCAGGGTGAGCGGCTTCCGCTTCACGAAAGGGCTGCCGAGGGCATGGCCGTGCTGTGGGGCGAAAAACCCGAAAGGGCGGCGATCATAGCCCACCACATGGAGATGGCCGGCAGGGGTCCCGATGCCGCCGACTGGTACATGAGGGCCGGTGAGTACTCGCTTTCGAGAAGGATGACCACATCGTGCCAGTTCCAGCTCGAGAAGGTTCTTGAGTTTTCCACTGACCCTGCCCAGAGGATGGCGGCCCACCGGATGCTTTTCGACCTTGTGGTATCGTCGGGGGATATAGAGCGTGCACAGGAAGCCATTGAGCGGACCGCCCTGGACACCCGTGACGACCCTTCGATGCAGGCCGTGATAAGGCTCATGCGGGCCAATCTTGCGGTGAACGGTGGCAGGCCCGCAGATGCCATGGAGCATCTGCACGGGCTGGAGGACATGAACCCTGCCCTCAGGCCTGAAGTCCTGCATCTCCGGGGGCGGATCACGGTGCTCGAGGGCAGGAATGACATCGCCCTTGACATGCTTCTGGAAGTTTACCGTGAGTTCCGTTCGGGCACCCCGGAAGAGAGACTTCTGGCATTCAAAGCCCTGGGCAACGCGTGCGGCTGCATGCTCAGGTTGCGGGAAAGGCTTGAACAGGCCGAAGAAAGCCTGAAGATGCTTCGCGACTACGCCAGGGAAGAGGGTAACCTGCTGATGGAGACACTGAGCGTGGGGAACCTCGCCCTTGTGTACAAGTACCTTCCAAACAGGATGAAGGACGCCATGGCCACGACCAGGGAGCACATGGAGCTTGCGCGGCGCACGGGAAGCAGGTTCATGGAGCTTCAGGCCACGGGTAACCTTGGATCGCTCATGGAGAAGTTGGACCCTTCGCCCGAGGCCTTCATGCTTCTCGAGAGATCGGTCGAGCTTGCGAGGAAGTACGGCGGCGGTGATACTCTCTCGATTGCCCTTGCCAACCTTGCCAGCGCCTGCGGCAGGGTTGGACGGCGCGAAGAAGCCTGCCGTTCTTTTTCGGAAGCCCTTGAGATCTGCCGGGAACACGGCCTCGGGCTGCACAGGGTGGATTACGCACTTGAGATGAGCAACGTGCTGGTCGACATGGGAAAGATCGAAGAGGCCGAGGCCCTGATCGAAAAGGCGCGGGAGTGGGGGTTCCCGGACGACTACCAGAGCTACTACTCATGCGCGGTGGGGAAGCTCCTTGTTGCCCAGGGGAGGAACGGGGAGGCCGCGGAGATCATAAGGAAAGCCCTTTCCGGAGAATGCGACGGTCTGGAGAGGTTCGACCTCCTGCGTCAGCTCTTCTTCGCAACGGGAGACAGAAAAGTGCTTTTCGACTGCCTGAACGAGGGCGACCTTCTTCAGCGGGAGCATCCGCACTGGGACACCGAAGCCAAGCTATCCGAATTGAGGGCCGCCGCTGGATCGGCTGCGTCCGGGGGGTGAGCCGCGACCGGCCATTGCGGACCCAGACCGCAAAAGGTTAGTTTTGATGCAAGGGGTTAACCCCTTTGCTGTTCATGGTCCCATTCGGAAAGGGTCTTTAATGGCTGTCTACCTGGTCACCGGCGGAGCGGGGTTCATCGGGTGCAACATAGTCAGAGAGCTTCTGGCCCGGGGCGGGAAGGTCCGGGTGCTCGACAACTTCTCAACGGGGCACCGGAAGAATCTCGAGGACGTTGCTTCGGACATTGAGATCCTCGAGGGCGACATCCGCAGCTTCCACATCGTGCAGCAGGCCATGAAGGGCGTGGAGGTTGTTTTCCACGAAGGCGCGCTGCCCTCGGTTCCCCGCTCCATCGCCGACCCCATAACATCAAACGAGGTGAACGTCGGGGGCACCCTCAACGTCCTTCACGCAGCCGTCGACGCCGGAGTTCGACGGGTGGTGTTCGCATCTTCATCCTCCATCTACGGAAACGCTCCCTGCGAGGTCAAGGATGAAACGCTTCCCCCAATGCCCCTCTCGCCCTACGCGGTGAGCAAGCTGGCGGGCGAGGCCTACTTCCAGGTATTTCACAGGATCTATGGTCTCGAAACCGTTGCCCTGCGGTATTTCAATGTGTTCGGCCCCCATCAGGACCCCGACAGTCCGTACTCCGCCGTCATCCCCCTCTTCATCAGGTCGTTCCGCGAGGGGCGCGCGCCATTCATCAACGGCTCGGGCCAGCAGAGCCGCGACTTCACATACGTGGCCAACGTGGTCCACGGCAACCTCCTGGCCGCTGTTGCCCCGGACGCCCCCGGCCGGGTCATCAACGTGGCATGCAACGGCTCCGTTACCGTGAACCTACTCGCACCTGCATTCCAAAT
>Ga0351877_1016_pt1 | contig 57118 bp, 55 predicted proteins | sample BONcelFGM3001D13_FD_206775 | JGI IMG/M metagenome (GOLD analysis project Ga0351877, IMG submission 206775) | Enriched cells from coal bed in the Powder River Basin, Montana, United States - BONCAT cells FGM rep3 HSBNCT.FGM.300.1.D13 ...
CGGAGATAGCTGCCCGGTGGAACGAAAATCCCGAATGCGGTCTGCAGCTTGCGGTGGTTGCCGGCGGTTATCAATTTCGGACCAAAGAAAAATGCGCTGATTGGCTAAAGACTCTCAACGTCCCAAAACCGATGAGACTTTCATCTCCATCGCTTGAGACTCTGGCGATAGTCGCCTACAAACAGCCGATAGTGAGAAGTGAGATAGAAAAGATAAGAGGCGTGGACAGCGGCGGAGTTTTGAAAACGTTGCTTGAAAGGCGGTTGCTTCGAATAGTTGGAAGACGCGACGAACCCGGCCAGCCGCTTCTTTACGGTACCACCAAGGATTTTCTGGAGATCTTTAATTTACGCACTCTAAAAGAGCTGCCTACCTTGAAGGATGTTGAAGAGCTCCTGCGCGAACACAGAACGAGAACCGAATCTGCCGCCGAAGTTCCAGTGGCGATATCGGAGGACGGAGAAGAAAGGTCGAAAGTTCTGGAAGATGTGGATGATGAAGAGGAAACTGAAATCATTCCAAGATATCCGCTAGACGAGGATGAAGAGGTTGAATCCAAGGACATGGAAGCGCTAGATGATCTTGAATGCAGCCTCAAATCCCTAAGAAGGCTCGAGAAGAATATCTTTCCAAAGCCTTTACCAGAATTGGGGGGGATCGATGTACAATCGTCAATCATCGAAGGGGCCTCCGCCCAAGCGGGGTCTGCAGAGGAATACGAATTGGAAGACCGGGCAGAGCCGGGGTGCGAAAACGAAGCCTTTCAGGAAAATGCCGCCGAATATACCTCTGCCGCCGATGAAGCTGCCGGAGAAGTTAAGGCTCAATCGGTTGATAGCCCTATCGACTGAGCTGTCGAGGCGCTCGGCCGAGGATGCCATACTCGCCGGCAGGGTTCAAATCAACGGTGCGAAGGTTATCGATCTGGCCACGCAGGTAAATCCCTTAAACGACAAAATTACCCTTGATGGAAATCTTCTTCGGGTAAACCTCAAACGCACCTATCTTGCGTTTAACAAGCCAAAAGGCGTAATTGTAAGCAAATCCGACGAGCATGGCAGACCCACCATATGGAACTTGCTAGGCGATCTCAAAAAGGAACTCAATACCGTAGGAAGGCTCGACTCCGACTCCGAAGGACTTATCATACTTACAAACGACGGTGAATTCATAAACATGATGACGCATCCAAAACACGGCGTATGGAAGACCTACAGGGTGTGGCTTAAAGGCAGGCCTTCAGATAGCCAGCTTCATACGATGAAGGCTGGAATGGAGCTAGATGGCGAGAGACTTCTGCCTGTCAGGATAAAGATATTAAAGCCCGAAGCCGGCAATACCCTTCTTGAAGTCAGCATAAGAGAGGGGAAAAATCGTCAAATAAGACGCATGTTCGAGGCGGTAGGTTCTCCGGTAAGAAACCTCAAACGCATAGCGGTTGGTTCGCTAAAGCTAGGCAAGATAGAGCCCGGCAAATGGCGGGAGCTTAAATCTTACGAGGTATCGAAACTCATTTCGGAGGCGAAATCGGCCGACTGATTTTCGTCTGGTCCCAAGGTGATGTTGTTGCCAAATAATTGGCGGTTTAGGCCAAGTATTTCCCAATCCTGTTTCCGTTCGTCTTGACGATCTTCGAGAAAATTCGTTTTAAACGATGCCAAAGGTCTTTTAGAAGAAAAAATCCGAAATAGAGTTTTTTTAGGTCGCCGTAAATTTTGGCATATCTCTTGCTGAGTATTCGTATTGGTTCTTTTAACGAGGGAGGGGATGATATGCGCTATGTTGTCATGGTGGTGATTGTCGTCATGGGCTTGTCGTGTTTTAAGACCGTCTTTGCCATAAATGAAGGCCGAGAAATGCGCACCGATACTTCAAGTCAAAGGGATGCGCGGGGTAGCGACGTAACGAGAGAGAGAAGCCGAGAAAGGGAATCCTCGAGAGAAGCTAGGGAATCGGATAGAAACAGAAATCCATTTTATAACGAACGTCCAAATTATCCCGGCGACAGTAACTTCAACGATATGCGCCTTAGGGGGCCCTTTCAGCGATAGAAAAAACTCCGTATAAATAAATGTTACCGAAATAGTCGGGGGATTTGCAAAACCACAAAAAACCCCTAAAAAGTGAGGTACCCAATAACTCGTCAATGTATGAACATACTTGTTTTAAACGGGAGCCCTAAGAAAACCGGGAATATTTCATGCATTCTTCAGGAAATATGCCGGGGTTTTTCTGAAAACGGACACCAGATCAATAATATATTCCTAAAGGACCTCTCCATTGCAGATTGTGAAGGATGTATGGCGTGTCAGTCTAAAGGGGCGTGCGTCATAAGGGACGATATCGCGAAGGTGGAAGTGGGAATAAAAGAGGCCGACATACTGGTGATAGGGACGCCGGTCCACTGGGGAAACATGTCGGCAATCCTTCTCCGTATCTTCGAGAGGATGTTTGGATTCCTTATCGAAGAGAGGCCGGATGGTTTTCCTGTTCCAAGAAATGGAAAAGGGAAGAGAGCGATAATCGTCACTTCGTGTTCTACGGCGTGGCCTTTCAACTGGATTTTCAACCAATCGAGGTCGGTCTTCAGCCGGCTTCATGAAATATTCAGATACAGCGACATAAAGATAATAAAAAAACATACGCTCGCCGGAACGATCAGACAAAAAAGGGCAAGCGACAAAGATAAAATGAAGGCTTTCAAGATTGGACTGACCGTGTAATGAATTCAAGAGTGAGGTTACATTTGGGGTAAATAATCTCTAATAATCGTCTGTCTGTTCTATTATACTTTCTGTTTTACAAAGAGATGGATTTTTCATCCATTCTGAATTAATAACCCATCAGGTAATGATAACGTTTTTTACGGTTCCATCAAAAAAAGGAGAGGGCTATGGGACGTTCGATAAGCTATTTCGCTGTCATCGTGTTGGCCGGATTGGCAGCCTTGGGGGGAAACTTTGGTTGCGGCGGCGGCGGCGATTCGATAAGGCCGACGGTCGTGTCCACGATACCAGCAGACGGTGCGACTGCGGTTGAGGTGAGCGATCCCGATCCTGGTGATATTCTCCGAGAAGATGGACCCTTCGACCATCACCAGTGCGCGCTTCGTCATGGCATCAGAATCCGCAACCGTTTCGACGAACGTCTCCTATGACGATTCGTCGAATACCGTCACGATCTATCATCTGGGTAACCTCGATTATTCTGCGAAATATGCGATTACGGTCTCCTCTCAGGTGTCGGACGCAAGCGGCAACAGGATGCTGGAGGACTATTCTTTTTCGTTCACGACGGCGAACGAGCTTTCCGGAACGCTTAGCTGGAGCAACCCGCCACCGCAGGGAAACCGGCTTCAAGGCGTCTGGAGTATTTCCGAAAACGATATTTTCGCCGTGGGCAGGGTTGGTACCATAATACGTTCCGACGGAGCTGCGTGGACGGTGATGGATAGCAAGACGAATCTCCATTTGAACGCCGTCTGGGGAAGCTCCTCGAACAATGTCTATGCCGTAGGACAGGGCGGCGTCATCATGCACTTCAATGGTACTGTATGGTCGCTTTCTCATCTCGATTCAGAGGGCTTGGAGCTCTGGTCTATCTGGGGGAGTTCGGCATCGGATATTTTCGTGGGAAGCGACGACAAGATCCTGCATTATAATGGAAGCGGATGGACGGAGATGGCGCTTCCGATCGAGGCTAGGATCACGAGCATCTGGGGCTTTTCATCGAATGAAGTTTATGCCGCAGATATCGCGCAAAAGATCCTCAGATATGACGGGACAAGCTGGTCCGTGTTCAAGGAGTTTCAAGGCGGCGATACGCTGCTATGGGCCCTTTGGGGCATGTCGGGATCGGATCTTTACACCGGCGGCTACTCGATCTTCGGCAATGACTTCCTCTTCCACTATGACGGCTCGGATTGGACCCTGCAGGATGATGTCAACGAAACGGTCTCGGCCATCTGGGGTTCTTCCGCAGACAATGTCTATGCGGTGGGTTATGTCGGATACATAATGCATTACGATGGCTCCTCATGGAAGGATGAAAGCCGCTACCGTATAGATTATCGCGCCATAAACGGCACCTCAGCAAACAATATCTACGTCGTTGGAGATTTCGGAATAATAGACCACAACGACGGCAGCGGGTGGCAGCTTCAAAACGGGACATATATCTGGCCGTTGTATGATGTTCTGGGCTTTGCCGAAAACAACATCTATGCGGTCGGGGACATGGGCGTAGTTCTTCGCTATGACGGCAGTTTATGGGGGCCGCCGGTTTTTCTCGATGAATCCCGCCCGAATATGGGGATAGCGGCATCGGCCGCTGACAGCATCTATGTCGTCAATTGCAAAGACGATCAGCATGGCTTCGACGGCGGCGCTATCTATAAATTCGATGGCGCGAATTGGACCCGCAAACTCGACGATCCCGATATCTGCTTTACCTCGGTGTGGGCATCTGGCGATGGAAATGTTTTCGCTGTTGGATACGACGAATCGGGCGACGGATATATTTCTCGTTCGGAAGACAGCGGAGAGAATTGGGGTGCAAGTAGTAAGCTTGGTCGAATGGAAAAACCCAAATATGTTTCAGGGTCATCGAAAAACAACGTCATCGCTGTCGGCAGGAACGGCATTGCGATGCAATTTAACGGGGACTCATGGAGCGAGATGGACACCGGAACTAGCGCCACCATCAATTCCGTCCTGGTACTTTCCGATTCGCAGGCATACGCCACCGACGAAAACGGTCTCTTTATTTCATATGACGGGAATACAGACCGCGTCTGGACGCTCATCGGTCGCGTGGCTAACCGTCCCATCACGAAGATATGGGGGACCTCAGGCGATGATCTCTTTCTGGTGGTCAATGTGGACACCACAAAGAACGTCGGTGGAAACGACCTGATCGTTCATTACGATGGAAGCTCATTTTCGCAGACCGAAAGCATCGCCGACCAGAGCATACTTAGCGCATGGGGCGTATCAGGCGACAGCATCTACTTCGTAGGAAGCTTCGGCATCATACTGCATTATGAAAGATGACAGACATGAGCCGGTCTTTGTTTTGGTGCGCTAAAAAGCCAGCTCGCCTTCCATGATGGTTATGATTTCTGCCCCCGAAAGAAATTGATCGAAAAGTTCGTTGCCGGATGGTTTCTGCGGAAGTTTTGTCTGCATGTGCATGGTGATGGCTCCCTGATCGTAGGGCGCTATGGTGGTGATTTGCAAATTTGTTACGTTAAAGTCGATGAGTGCAGATACGCCGGAGAGCACCTGTTCGGCCGTAACCTCTCCGAGCGTCACGCGTATTCTAAAGGATACGTCGTTTATGGTGATTCTCGATCCGTCGAACGTTCCTTGAGCTTCGGCTCCTTCGCCTCCGCTTAGAATAAGCGTGGCCGTCACGCCAGATGGCAGCTGCGGTATTTCTTCGCTTCTTAGATGCATTATCGCATACGGAAAATCGTCCATGAACATCTTAACGGACGAACCGTTGATAGACATCTTTATTGGGCCTGTTAATTCAAGCGGTTTTGGCCCGCCCGGTGCGAGCTTGGGTATATCTATCGCAAAACCTCCGGTGTAACAGGCAGTGCCGTTTCCCGGTTCGCAGGACACGAGACCTCCGCCGAATTCTTCCTCGCCGTTTGGCCCTTCGATCGCTTCGCCCACGAGCTGAACGTAGAATATTCCTTCTTGAGGATGGTCATACATTGCAATCATTATAGCTCGATGTATCGCATGTTCAGCTTTGTTCAAATCCTTGCCAACTTCATCTGGATGTTTGGGAATCCAGGGTTCTTCTTCGCCGGTTACCCACCCACCGTATCCTGCAAGACTCGTCTCCAGATTTTTGGGTGAGTAGGTAACTGTTATTTTGACAGGGCTTTCGGGTGGAACAACTATGTCGTTTACGTCCACCTCCAGATTTCCCACCTCGACAGAATCTATTCTGAAATGTCCTGCCGCGTTGGAGCCGCGGTCGAAGGCTATCGCTCTTATGCGCTGTTCGTTGTCGCCCGAAGGATTTGCGAGTATGAAGGTTTTCGTAACGCTTTCAGTTAGCTGGATCCGATCGAATTCTTCAGTCTGCCATCCGCTAAACTGGGTGTCGCCCGAACAGGCGGCGAATATAAGCGAACAGGCCAATATGGATATGATCGATTTCATTTTTCAGTTTTGTCCTTTCTTTCCGAACGCTCATTTGTGAAGAGTCTTTTGTCTTTTACTGCAAAGACGCATACATCGCTTCATTTGAAGGTGTCTATACGCACGGCGTCTAATCAAAAAAACGCCTATGGTGACAGGACTGTTGTCGGCATTTTGTCGAAATTGTTGCGTTAATTGCGTACGAAATCGGTTCTTTTTTTAGGCTCGATCCTCGGCAGGTGTCAATTTTATGACAATTCCAGCCAGACTGTATGGGTAGGCAAAAGAGCTACAAACGGGCTTCCAAAATTTCTTTGGTGAGTTTTTTGCCAAGCTCTACGCCGGGTTGGTCGAAGGGATCTATTCCGTAATGGGCACCGGCTATTGCTGTGGCGATCTCATAGAGCATGAAAAATTCGCCTAGATGATGCGCATCCACCTTTGGAAACGAGATTGTGAGGCTTGGTCTTTTCGCCTGCGTGAGCGCACCCTCGGTTGCCCGTTGCTCGGCGTTTAGGATCGTCCCAAGGTCTATGCCGTCGAGGTAGGAAAATGCAGAGGAGGGGTTTTTTATTTTGGTTTCGGTGCTTGGAAAATTGAATTTTTCAACGCGCAAGAAATTGAAGACCTTGTCGTTTGGGCCTTCCATGTAAAGTTGTACCTGAGAGTGCTGGTCGGTAGCGCCCTGCGCCTTTACAGGAGTTTGACCTCGGCCGGATTTGCCGAGGCTTTCCGCCCACAGCTGGGAGTACCAATCCGAGGCGAGCAACAGCGCGTCGCTGTAGGGCATCATCACGCTTATGTTTTTATTTTTTTTAGCATCAAACCAGTAGTGAAAACTTCCTATTGCATAGGCGGGATTTTCTTGAATGTCGGGTTTTGCGCATCTGTCCGCCATATCTTTTGCGCCGCCTATGAGAGCGTTTATGTCTATGCCGCAGCATGCGGCCGGGAAAAGCCCCACCGGTGAAAGCACCGAGAATCGTCCGCCCAGCTTCGGCGGTATGGCAAAAGATGTGATCCCATGGGCTTTGACCATAGGTCTTAATTCGCCCGCTGTCGGGTCGGTTATGAATATGAGGTTTTTCCTCCAGTCGTCGCCCAGTTTTTGTTTTAGCTTTTCAAGGACTATAAAAAACTGCGAGGCCGTTTCGATGGTTTTCCCGGATTTGCTAATTACGGTAAAACATGTCTTTTTTACATCGATAAAACGCATGAGCGCTGAAAAGGTGTCCGGATCGATATTGTCGCAGACGAAAAGCCGGGGTTTGCCTTTCCTTTCTTCGCCGGAAAGCATGTTCCAAAACGGAGGCAAAAGCGCCTGTGCCGCGCAACGAAGCCCAAGCGCTGAACCTCCGATGCCAAGCACCACGAGGTTTTCGAAATTTTCCGCGGTATTTGCCGCGACCTCAAAAATTTCAGGAGATATATCCTTTGAGCCCGCAAGATCGTAGAATATGGCGTCGCCTGACGTCCTCCATTGCTGAAATTTTTCATGCGCTGCCGGAATTAGTTTTGCTATGGCATCGAGGTCGAATTCGCCAAGGCCCTCTTCGCCTATTCTGTCCTGCCGGAAATTGTCAAAATTTATATCAAGCATATCTTCCTCCATTTAAATCCAGATGGATTTTCGTTTTTTAAGTTCCCTATCGAGGGTTTTCTGTATGACGAGTCTCATCTTTTCCGCCTCGTGCGCTATAAATTTGTCGTTTCTCGCATCTGATGATTTGGCTTTGGCGTATCTTACCGGTTTTCCAAAGATGAGTTTCCATTTGCTCGGAAGCGGGACAAGACCTAAAGGCCCGAGCCATGGAAATGTGGGGGTGAATGGCATGAAAGGCACGCCTAACATGCGGCCGAGTTCTTTGGATTTCCAGATGAGCGGGTGAATTTCTTCGGCACCTATTATAGAAAGGGGAATTATCGGTGCGCGTACCTTTACGGCAAGCCGGACGAAACCGCCACGAGAAAAGGGCAGGAGCCTGTATTTCTCGTCGTAGGTTTTTCCAACTCCAGCCACGCCTTCAGGAAATATCACGACTAGATTGCCATCTCTAAGCAGCTTTTCAGCGTTTGCAAAGGAGGCGCGCACGCCGCCGGTGCGCTCGATAAAACCGCGAAGGCAGGGGATCTGAAAGACGAAATCATCGACCAAAAATCTGACAAGCCTTTTCGATTTAAGTTCGTTATAGACGGCAAGATGTGTCATCGTGCCATCGTAGGGCAGGGTGCCTGAATGATTTGCGACTATTATGGCCGGGCCTTTTGCCGGTATGTTTGCAACGCCTTTCGCATCCACCCTGAAATAATTGTAGTAGAGAAATTGAAACAGCGGGCGGGCCAATTCCAAAAAATTTTCGCTCATGCCCAATTCATCGCGATCCAGATCCAGAGTGCTTTTAAGTTCGTCCCATTTTGCGACCGCGGTTTTTATCGATGCTTCGGCTAGCGCGTAAAACAGCCTGGCTTTGCCGATAAGATCGGAATATCTGCCGTTTTCGTTTTCCTTCACGTCCATCTGTTTCTGCTTTCCACGGCGTTTTTATAGATAGCGAGGGTTAGGATGAATATGCCGCCTTCGATCACTGCGCCTGTAAGATATAAAAACCTCGCCTGACCCGTGAGGTAGGTTACGATAAAACCCGCCGTCGATAGGAAAGCCGTAATTATTATAAGTTTGAGGTTTTCGATGTGCTGCAGGGGGTTTTTTTGCACCGTAAAGCAGATATGGGATCTTGCTGCGTAAAGGGCCACAGTCGGAACGGCCCATCCCGGATCTGCAGTTAGATGTGCACTGCCTGTTGACCAACCCAGAAAACTGCGACCTATATCGGCTATGTAATTGACCAGCACCAAAGGTCCTATCGCAAAGCCAGCCGCCACCATAAGAAAAAAGACGGCAAGAATCCTCGCGAGAAGTATAAGTGTTCTTTCCTGTCTTGTGTAATTGGCGAGCTTCATAAACCGAAGCTGCTACTACAGCAAAAGCGATGCATAGTCAAACCGTTAGAGGGCGCGGGTTAGCTAAATAAATGGCGCATCCTTGACGTTTTGGCTTATAGATCTTGGCTTATAGACCCGAAATTTCGCGTGAGTTTTTCATAGCGCAGAACTTTTCCCCGCACATGGAACATGCCTTCTGGGACTCGTGATCTGGAGTTCGTGATTTATCAACTCTTGCCTCGCGGTAATATTCCCGTGCGCGATCTGGATCCAAAAGCAATGGAAACTGGGTTTCCCAGTCGAGCGCGTAGCGGGCTTTTGAAAGCGCTAAATCGCGAGCTCTGGCCCCGGGTTTGTCAAGAGCTACGTCCGCGGCATGAGCGGCTATCTTATGTGCGACAACTCCCGTGCGGACATCGTCTGCCAGCGGCAGGCTTAGGTGTTCTTTGGGTGTTACATAGCAAAGCATTGCGACTCCGGCATAGGCCGCCATCGTTGCGCCTATTGCCGAGGCTATGTGGTCGTATCCGGCGGCGATGTCTGTAACTAGCGGGCCCAGAACATAAAAGGGTGCGCCATCGCAAAGCTCTATCTGGCGCCTCACATTCATCTCGATTTCATTGAAGGGGATATGTCCGGGACCTTCCACCATGACCTGAACATTGGCCCTGCGCGCGCGAAGGGTTAGTTCGCCAAGCGTTGCAAGCTCCGCAAACTGGGCATCGTCTGATGCGTCCGCTATCGACCCCGGGCGCAGACCGTCACCTAAGCTTAAGCTCACGTCGTATCGTCGGCATATTTCGAGCAGGCGGTCGTATCCGGTGTAGAGGGGATTTTCTTTTTCGTTTTTTTGCATCCAGATGGCCAGAAGCGATCCGCCGCGACTTACTATTCCCGTCGTTCTTTTCGCGATGTGTTTAAGGTGGGTTCTTAGAAGGCCGCAGTGCACGGTTATGAAATCAACGCCCTGAAGGGCGTGGCGTTCTATCACCTCGAAGAGCTGGTCTTCGGTCAGATCGTCTATGTCGTCAACCATCTCCGCCGCTTCGTACATGGGCACGGTTCCGATGGGCACTGTGGAATTTTCTATGATCATGCGCCTGATTTTATCGATCTCCTTTCCGGTGGAGAGATCCATCACGGCGTCGGCGCCGTATTTCACCGCCAATTCGAGTTTTTTGATCTCGCATCCCAGATCGGATGAAACAGGCGAATTGCCAATGTTTGCGTTTATTTTACAGCGAAGCGCCCGTCCGATGCCGACAGGTTTTAATTTTTTATGATTTATGTTTGCGGGAATGATTATTTTGCCGGCAGCCACCTCGTCACGTAGAAATTGTGGGCTTAACATTTCATCTTTGGCGACGTATTTCATTTCCTCGGTGATTATGCCTTTTGAGGCGGCTTCCATCTGGGTTTTGTATTCCTTCATCTTGTCTCCTTTGGGGTGATTGCGTTATCCCAGTCTTTCCACACGGCATCGTATCCGGATTTTTTGAGCATGTCGGCTATCTCTGCGGGAGAACGCGTGTCTTCGAGTTCAAACTGGTTTCCAGATGACGCCGGTTGCGAATAGCCGCCCGGATTTGTAACCGAACCGGCGCTCATTTGGGTTATGCCAAGGGGCAGGAGGCGGTCGCGCAAAATGGCTGGTTCTCTGGTTGAAAGTATTATTCCGGCATCTGGCAACGCAAGTCTTAGCACGCAGATCATGTGCGCGAGGTCGCGGTCGTTAACCGGGCTTGGCATTTTAAATCCCGAGGCGCTATCGCGAAGCCTAGGCACGCTTACGGTAAGCGATGCCTGCCAGTACGTCTTCATGAGATATCTTGCATGAGCCACCAGCGAGAGGGTCTCCCGTCTCCAATCCGACAGGCCAAGCAGGGCGCCTATTCCAAGAAATCGCATGCCGGCCTTTCCAGCGGCGGCTATTGCGGCGAGCCTGCTTTTAAATATGCTTTTGGGGCCGTAGGGATGCATCTGGGTGTAGGCCGTTTCGTCATAGGTTTCTTGATAAAGCGTCACACCGTCGATGCCCGCCATCGCCAGTTTTTTGTATCCATTTTCATCTAGGGGCTGAACTTCGACGGCTATGCTTGCGGCCTTGCTTCTTATCGATCGTGCGATTTCGCATATCGCATCTACGGGTACGGCCGTCGGGTGTTCTCCCGAGACGAAAAGCAAATGTCTGTGGCCCGAGCCCATTACAATCTCAGCCTCTTTTAGCGCCTCCGCTGTTGAAAGGGTTTTGCGGGCTATCTGATTTTTGGAATTGAAACCGCAGTAGAGACAGCCGTTTATGCATTCATTTGAAATATAGACCGGCGCATAAAGTTTTATAGTTTTGCCGAAACGCCTGACCGTCAGATTGTGTGCGGCTTGTGCCAGCTCTTCAAGATGTGAACCGGCATTTGGCAGCAAAAGCCCGGCGATGTCCGGGATAGAGAGAAGCTCCGAAGAGATTTTGCCCTTAAGCATCGTCCATTCGGTGGGGCTGATAGATTTTACATTTTCAATAAAATTCATAAAGGCAGCTTAAAAATCGGTTCTTTCGTATTAAACTTGCAAACTTAGATTCTGTGTCATCCCTGCGGAGGCAGGGATCCAGTTTTATAACAATTCCAGACGGAGCAAAAATAATTCAATAAAAACAGGCTGTTATCTTGCTTCGTTTTCATTGTTCTTTGCTCCGTCTTCCTAGCTCTGGCTGGTTCAATAAGCCGGCAATCCTGTCATTGGGCTTGATGCCTCTGCAGTATCGTGCGCCGACGCCGCACCAGCCTCAAAGGCTTTTCGCCCCGCCTCCACGCCCTGCCTGAACGCGTGGGACATTTCCACGGGATTGCAGGCTATAGCGATCGCGGTGTTTACGAGCACGGCATCCGCGCCCAGTTCCATCGCTTCTGCGGCATGCGAAGGTTTGCCAAGTCCTGCGTCAACCACCACGGGCACCCTGGCTTGTTCTATTATTATGCGTATTGCATCTCTGGTCTTTAGGCCCTGATTGGAACCGATGGGGCTGCCAAGTGGCATCACCGTGGCGCAACCGACATCTTGAAGCCTAAGCGCTAGTATCGGATCTGCATTTATGTAGGGAAGTACGGTGAAGCCGTCCTTGACAAGAACTTTGGCGGCTTCGAGCGTTTCCACCGGATCGGGCAGGAGATAGCGCGGTTCCGGCACTACCTCTATCTTTATGAAATCGCCAAGGCCGGCTTCGCGAGCAAGTTTTGCCAGAACTATGGCCTCTCGGGCGTCCCTTGCGCCCGAGGTATTGGGCAAAAGTGTAAATTTTTTTCTATCTATGTATGCGAGGATATCCTCCGATGGTTTTGTAAGATCGATGCGACGAAGCGCCACCGTCACTATTTGCGCTCCCGAGGCATTGATGGCATCGCGCATGATGTCGTGGGACGAAAATTTGCCAGTACCTATCATCAGGCGCGAATCAAATTCCCTTTTTCCAATTGTTAATTTTTTATTCATCAAAACCTCTCGTTAGAGTTGCAAATATTTATCCACCGCCTATTGCCCTTAATATATCGACTTTATCGCCCTCGGCTAAGGCATGATCATCGAAGATGTCTTTTGGCAAAATTTCGCCATTGATGGCTACTGCGGTTCCGGGGCGCGAAATTTCCAAGTTATCTAGGAGCCAAGCGACCGTTCGGGTTTTATCTATCGCGATTTTTGTGCCGTTTAAAATTATTTCCATCTGAATTCCTTGTCCGTTTAAGTGTGTTTTGCCGGGCGCATAAAAATAAATAAAAAAGACGCCTGCATAGGCGCCTTTTGACTAAGCATCAGCTTCCCTTCGCCGGCATTATCCGGTTCAGGTTCGGAGGGTATCCGGGTTTGCCGGATTCTCAGCCTTTCGCACCCCTAGCGATTTCCAAAGCGCCAATACAGGGCGCTTTTCTTTATGTCAAAGAAAACTTATCGCCCGGGTCGGGGATGTGAATTCTTTCCCTTAGATCGGGGCGTTCCGATATATTTTTTTCAAGCCTTGCGGCGGGAGCTTTGAGATTTTCAAGAGAGAGTCTAAATACGCCGTGATGCGATGCTATCATATGCTCCGCGCCTAAGTCTTTAAATGCCTGCACCGCCTCTTTTGGGGTCATGTGGCGGGATTTCATTATAAATGATGGTTCGTAGGCTCCGATCGGAATTACAGCCACGCCGATTTTCCCAAGCTCGCCTATTTGGGAGAAGTGTGTGCCATAGGCGGAATCGCCCACGAAAAGAATTTGCTTCTCCAGATCCGGACTTTTTAAGAGATAGGAATTCGTGGTTTTGAAATTGAAGGGAAGGACCCGAAATGATCGATGAATCGATGGCATGGCTGTTATTTTTGTGCCGTCTTTTAGCTCGTATCCAGCAAAGGCCGCAAGCTCTATGACAGGATTTGGCAGATATCTACCTACGGCGCGTTCGCATCCTTCCGGCACGATGATGGGCACCTGACATGATATGAATTTAAAGCTGCTTATGTCGAGATGATCGAAGTGTATGTGACTTATGAGCACCACATCAGGTGATGGGATGTCCTGTGGCGGCATGGGTAGCGGTTTTTGCCTTTTTAGAAATAAAATTTTTTCAGAAAAGACGGGATCGGTGATTATGGTAGAAGCGCCGATTTGGATTACGGTGGTTGCATGCCCGATATAAGTACAAGATATCTCTGCTGTCATATGGACAGGCGTTCTACGTTCGAAAGCAAGCGATTGCAAACGATTTTTTTTTGTCATTTCAGTTCAGTTGCCCTGAAATTCACAATCGTCTGAAGAAATCTGGTCGATTCGGCTTTTTGACATTCGGCTATTTGAAATTGCAGAAAATAGAAATATATATTATCGAAGATGATGGAGCGATGGTAAGGCTGTAGCGGCAGGCGACAAGTCCTCTTTATGAAAACATATCTCATAGATGGAAAAAATGTTTACAGCGGGATCGCGTCGATCTGGGATTCATCAGACGAGCGCAGAGCTTTTATCGACTATCTCTCGAGCGCGGCTTTTTTTGGACCGAAGAAAAACGCGACAGTCGTTTTCGACGGCGCTGCCGACGAGAATCGGCCGGTTCCGTCTGTGCCGCACATAAAAATCCTTTACAGCGATTATAGCGAAGCCGACGACGTCATTAGGAATATCATTCGTAGGGAAGGAAAAAAACACCGTGACCGATTCATAGTCGTTACCAACGACAACGAGATTTTGCGCGCCGCCAAAGAATTTGGCATCTCCACGATGAAAAACGCCGATTTTTTGAAGCAGCTCCGTTTCAAGGACGTCGCGACCGAAGGCCCATCGCCAGAACAGCGCGACAAAATAACCGAAGAGCTCAAGAAAATCTGGGTAAAATAAATGGCGTCTCATCGTGGATCCGACACCCGCACTCTCTACAAAATAAAAATGGCCCCAAAAACCGGGACCATTTTCATTTTGTAGCGGGGGCAGGATTTCCCTGTCGCGCACAAAGCACGCGACAGGACTTCATCATCAGATAAACCATGCTGTCGGAAGGTCGGAACCGGCAGGTTCATTCACCCGCACTCTCTACAAAATAAAAATGGCCCCAAAAACCGGGACCATTTTCATTTTGTAGCGGGGGCAGGATTTCCCTGTCGCGCACAAAGCACGCGACAGGACTTCATCATCAGATAAACCATGCTGTCGGAAGGTCGGAACCGGCAGGTTCATTCACCCGCACTCTCTACAAAATAAAAATGGCCCCAAAAACCGGGACCATTTTCATTTTGTAGCGGGGGCAGGATTTGAACCTGCGGCCTTCAGGTTATGAGCCTGACGAGCTACCGGGCTGCTCTACCCCGCATCATTATTTCATTTAGGCGAAAAGCCCCCACCTTGCTCTTGAAAAACCGTTCTCTTGCCACTGCTTCCTTCTTCGTAGAGTAAATTTCGTAATACTCAATTTCAAAAGGTATGCGATACCTCGTTGATCTCACAGAACCAGAATTATGTTTCTTTAATCTCTCTCTCAAGTCTTCCGTATAACCTATATAACGCCGACCATCCTTGAGACTCTTCAGGACATATGTGTAATACGCACTCCCCATACGAGCCTGACCCCGCGACCTTCGGTCGGGGGCTGCGCTGCTTATTCTAAGCAGCTTGCGAGCTACTTTTGATTCGGTCCTGCCGAATCAAAACCCCCGCCGCCGCAGGCGGCGTTGGGGCGGGCTGCTCTACCCCGCATCATTGATTTCAAAGCAGGTTCCCGCGAGTATATGATGGGGTGGGCAATGTCAAGTGATTTGCATCCTGTTGTCGCTGCATCCTGTTTGTGATTTGCATCCTGTTTGTGATTTGCATCCTGTTAATAAGGGGGTCATCTCTAAAAACCTGTTTATGACTGTCATCCCCGAATGGTGTCACCCCGGGATCCAGTCCCGGAAAGCCGCATGAGAAAAGAATATGACTGGATTCCCGCTTTAAACATGTGATGATGGGTTTTTAGAGATGCCCAAGGGTTATTCCAAAAAGGTGACCTCGGGGACGAGTTTTACGCCGAACATCGCCTCGACGCGTTTTGCCATCTCACAGGAGAGGGCTTGCACATCTTTTGATCTGCAATCGCCATCGGAAACGATGATGTTCGCATGGGTATCCCAAATCCTTGCAGTGCCGACTTTAAGTCCCTTGCAGCCGGCCTTTTCCAGAAGCAGCCCGGCGGCGATGCGTTTTCCGCTCTCATCTAGGGGGTTCATAAAAAAGCTTCCGGCCGTGGATATCTCAAGAGGGTTTGGGTGTTTTAGCTTCCGGTCGGCCATTTTGTCGGCGGCGATTTTTTTAAGACTAAACGAGTCACCCGGTTTTGTCTTGAAGGTAACGTCGAGTATTGCGCAGTTTGAGTTTTTTATCGCGCTTGTCCTGTAATCGAAGGCGAGGTCTTGATTTTCCAGTATGGTTATTTGCCCGTCGCCTCTAAGGATGCGTGCGCGCAAAACAGCATTGCCCGTCCAAACGCCGTAAGCGCCGGCATTTCCCGCTACCGCGCCGCCTACCGTGCCGGGTATTCCGGCGAGGTTTTCAAGGGCCGAGAGACCGCTGTCTGTGAGGAAGTCTATGAATTTCGAAAGTGGATATCCGGCCTGAACCTCCACCTCATCTTTGCCTGATGCGCGGGGTGAAACCTCCGATTTAAAAACGATTATCGCAGAATTTACGCCGCCGTCGCTTGCCAGTATGTTCGATCCATGGCCTATGACTTTCCAGCTTTGACCCATCTCCGTTGCCGTTCTAGCAGCTTCGATCAACTCATCGGTCGTAACGACCTCGGCCAAAAACGCCGCAGGGCCGCCCGCCCTAAAAGTGGTGTAGCCAGATATCGGCACGGATCTTTTGAATTTTTTAAAAGTCACTCTATATCCTATGCTTTCTTCGCCTTTCCCTGCATCTACGCCATTTTTTATCGATCTTCAAGGGTAAAGGTAGATTCAACGTGGGTCTTGGCATCCATCTTGGCCTCGATTTAAAATTCGCGATTTAAAATTCACCTTTTCATGAGGTATGAAAAGTTTTATAAGTGCCGGTAATATGAATGTTTTCCGTATAAAGCCCGTTTCTTTCACCTTATTTATAACCCTTCTTTCCTTTGTAGGTGCCGCAGTTGCAGCTATATTCATGGTTTGGCTGTTTTCAGATTATGCGGTGGCTGAGACGTCTGCAAAGTTTGAAGCCCTCATATCATCCATAATAACCCCTGTTTTGAAGATGTTCACTGACAAAATGGTCGCAAGGTCGCCGGCTGCCGCTTCGTTTATGAATTCGATACGAGATATGGAATATATTCGTTTTGTCCGAACCGCCCTTGGGATAGGAGCTATAAACCTTATTGCGGCAGGGTTTGCTGGCGGTCTTATCTATTTCCGATTCCGGGAAGGGCTTGTAGGTTGTCTCGCCGGTGAAGACGTAATGAAAATGGAAATAGAAAAAACCAAGGCCGAAATTTTGGGCCAGATGAAAAGCGAGTTTTTGGTGAGCATGAGCCATGAGCTAAGGACTCCGCTTAATGGGATACTGGGACTTTCTGAATCGATGATCGAAGATGAAAAAGATCCGTCAAAAGCCAAAACGCTTCGCACGATATATAATTCAGGCAGATCTCTTTTAGAGCTGATAAACGAGATATTGGATTTGGCAAAACTTGATTCAGGGAAGATGCCTCTTAACAAATCCGCCGTCGCCTTGGAAGATCTTGTGGACGATGCTTCTTCGATGGTTAAAGCGGGCTTTGCAGATAAAAAACTAAACTTTAAATTGGATTTTTCTCCCGAGGTTCCGGGTGTTGTCGAGACCGACGCGGGAAAATTAAACAGGGTGCTCGTAAATCTCGTCAGCAATGCCTACAAATTCACCGAAAACGGAGGCGTAGAAATTCGCGTTAGGAAAAATGATTCGTCAAAGCGGGGTAAACGGGGCAATTTGCTTTTTATGATCGAGGACACGGGTTGTGGCATATCCGAAGAAAGGATGCCGTTTATATTCGAAAGTTTTGTTCACGGCGAGAGCATGGACGGCAACGGGCTTGGGCTTCCCATCTCCCGCGGTCTCGTGGAGCTTTTGGGCGGCGAGATATGGTGCATAAGCGAGCCTGATAAAGGCAGTACGTTTTCGTTTACCATAAATGCAAGCCTATTGTCATAATCCTCTCATCCTTCAAGCCGGGGGCAGGGCGAAAAAAATAGAAGAGCTCCAACTTTAGTCGTAGGCCCTTGAGCCGAAGTTAGATGTCTATACTAGTTATAATTATGAAGAAGCGAAACCGAAAGAGGACGGGGAAAATCCTAGAAGTCGTTTACAGAAAGTCTTGAAAGCATCATCTTCATAGCCTTGAAGGCCTTGGGGTTTCTGGTCTTTAAACAGTGAAGTAAAAGCATCGCCACCCAAGGACATCTTTTTTTTAGGTCGGCTACCTTTCTTTCTAAATCACTGAAATCATTATATTTCATATCGCCCCCTGTGTATTGGCTCTTCCTATATCCTTTCTAATATATTATAGAATATAAGTCAATTATTGAGTTGAATATGATATCTATGCTGATATAGGATGGCGAGTGGATAAGGGGGTTGATTTGTCACCGCTTGTGGAGAAAAAACCTAAGCCAGATGGTCGGAGTCGTAAGCAAAGCTATGCATTTTATCTATCCAAGGGGCTCGTCGATGATATCAATCGCATAGCCAAAGATACCGGCAGATCCAAAAGCGAGGTGCTAGAGATACTTGCCAATGCCGGCATAGAGATTCACCTAAACGGTGGGGGAACTTCTAGGTAAGCGAATAAAAAGAGATGTGCCGTCTCCGGATTTAGATTTGATTTCAAGGCTTCCCTGATACCGCTTCACAACGCCCGAGATTATCGAAAGTCCAAGCCCAAGTCCTCCGCCCCCCGGTTTATAGCGGCTGGTGAAGTGGAGCATTGAGTCCTTTACCTCAAAAAACGGCATCGTAACCTCTTCGATATATTCTTCGGGGATCCCCTCTCCATCATCGTGAATTTCGATGCTGACATGGGAGCTCGATGCGGACACCGTTACACGAATTTTCTTTTCTTCTTCCGAGTATTTAATCGCGTTAGATAGCGCCTCGTTGATGACGAGCTTTAACGCATCCATGGGGCAGGCGATCTCTATATCTTCGAAAAATGGATCGGCGATGTTGGTTTCAATGCACGGCCGGTGTTTTCTGGCCTCGTTTACGGCGATGGCTACGGTGTCGTAGAGTCGGCATGTTTCAGCGCCCGGGCCTTCTTCGCTCATTTCTCCGGTCATTACAGTAGAGGTTTTCGTGAGGCGTTCGACGAGAACTTTGTATTTATCGATGCTGCTGCCAAGTCCTTTGAAGCAGTCGTCGAAATCGTCGTTTCCGGGTTTGGCTATTCCGTCATTGATGAGGTCGTAAAAACCGACTATGGCATTTAGCGGGGTCCTTAGTTCGTGACTTATTATCTGTAAAAGTTGTTGGCGCACGAAGTTGATCCGGGAGATGCGGTCGTGCATCTGTTTTGTGGAAACGCTCATTTTATTGAAGGACTCGGTGAGACTGCCGATCTCATCGTCGTTTTCCTTGGCTATTACGACGCCGAGTTCTCCGTTTGCTATCCGGTCCGATGCCGAAGTTAGATTGTAGATTGGCTTGAGTAATTTTTTAACTATCAGGAATATGATCAATCCCATTACGGATATGGACGAGACCATTACGATGAAGATATTGTTTCGCAGCAGATAGATTGCGCCGTATATGTCGGTTTCACGTCCGAATATTTCCACGTTCCATCCAGACACCGGCGATGACCGGTACATCACGAGCAGATCTCCGCCGTCGAAGATCACCCCCTGTTTTTTATGTCTCATTTTGGTTTCAGACGTCTTGGTTATTTCCGGATCTATGGATTCGTTGCCGGCCTTCGCTATGGTGTTGCCCTGACCGTCGGTTATCAAAAGCAGGTACTTTGAATCTCCTTTTGGAAGGGCTTCATAGATGAACTGCGGGGTGGTCGTGACCATGAAAACGCCAGCTATTCTTTCTCCTATTTTGTGCGGCATGGCGATGGTCAGGAGTTTTTCCGTGATGATTTTTTCTTGCTGGGATATCGAAACAGGATCGTACTCGCGAAGAAAAAGTTTCGTATCTTCCGGCTTTCCTAAATAGAGTTGTCCGCTCATTGCGGTTTTAAACCACGGCGTGTTTTTTCTTGTCAGTTTGAACTTGTCTCCTGTTTCGAAGTTTGCATCGTTGGAACCGCCTAGATAGACGTGTTGTTTTGCCATGCCGTCCAGGCCAACATATTCTTCCGATGGAAACTCACCGGCGCTGATTATCTTTTTACCTCCCTCGCCGGGCAGCAGACCTATCGGATAGTTGACTAGTCCTTTGACCTCGGGTTCGCCCAAAACCAGACCGTTTCCCTTTTGAAAATTGAAAACCTCGATATCGACATCGCTTTTATAATGAGCACCCGCGTTGTATTTGATGAAGACGGGATTTTTAAGAAGAAGTTCGATCTTCGTGATTCGATTGTTTAAAGTGCCCTCTATTGCGTCATATACGGCGTCTATAGTGCTTTTAAACTGTTTCTCGGCATTTTCGCGAAGGATGTTGGCGGAAAATCTATAGCCTATATAACCAAGCGCTGCCAGAGCCACGAATTGCAAAAGCAGTATGGGCAGCAGAAATTTCGTTTTTAACTTTGCGGTCATCTCGTTCCTTCAGTCGTAATATCCGGCCTGTTTCATGAGTTTTTCCACTGCTTCGTTTAGATCGTCAAGTGCCTGCTTGGCGTGTTTTCTTCCGGCGATCACCTCGGATGTGGCGGTGCCAAGAAGGCTTGCGATGACTGAATATTCAGGAAGGCGAGGCATGTAGTTCCAGTCTATCATTTCCAGATTTTTTTCAAGCACGTATCTTCCGTCTTCTGTCTTATAAGGATGCATGGTGCGGTATTTTTCGCTTTCCCGATGGGCCTTTATCGCAATTGAGGTGGCGTAATCGTCAATTACGTGTTCCATGAAGCGTTCGCCGGTAAGAAATTTTAAAAATTTCCAGGCCTCCTGCTTGTGTTTTGAGTTCTTGTTTATGCCGTAACCCATGACGAAGGCTTCCTGAGTGTAGGCTTTTGGTCCAAGCGGGGGCAGGGCGGCGTAATATTTGTCTCGCAGGCCGTGCGACGGCTTGTCGAGTGCGCCTACGTTGAAGCCCGAGTTGAGTATCATAGCGGCCTTCCCCCGTTTGCCGTCCTCTATTATTTCATACCAGGTATAGTCCTTGATTCCCGGTGGGCCGTAATTTCGCATGAGGTCGCAATATTTTTTGAAGCCGGCCAAGAATTCCAAAGAATTAAAAACCGGACGGGCTTTTTTTATGCGAATTTCTTTTGCTGTGGAAGCGCCGTTTTCAAACCAGCTTCCGCCGTATGCAAAGGCAAAGCCCGACACGACGATCGCCGGTTCTTCACCGGCTTTGCCACGTGATATCGCCCCATAGATGTCTATTTTGCCGTCGCCGTCGGTGTCTAGCATGAGTTTTTTAGCCGCCGCCTCCACTTCGTTTATGGTTTTAGGCGGCGATATTCCAAATTTTTCAAAGAGGTCTTTTCTATAGACGAGCGCCGCGCCGAAGCTTTCTGTGGGCAGGGCATAGAGTTTTTTGTCGTAGGTGAGCGCCTCCATAAATACAGGATACCATTCCTTTGCATCAAAAGAAGGGTCGCCCTTTATGAAATTCTCGAGGGGTTCTAGGTAGTCAAACGATACCTGTTCGGGAAGTATCCATACATCGGTGAGCACCAAATCGTATTCACCGGTCTTTGATGCGAGATCGATGAGAACTTTTTCCCTGACCACATCTTCGCTTAGTATCTGCCAATTCACTTTTATGCCGGTTTCTTTTTCGAAGGAGGGGATTTCGCTTTGAAGCGCTGTCACATAATCTTCGTTCCAGGTGATGAAGCTCACGACGGGTTCTTTACTGTCTGTGACCAAGGCAGGATGTTCCATCGAAAGGGTTTTATTTTCAGGCCGATCTTTTCTGCATGAACTATGGTAGAAAATCACGGACAACGCGGCCGCTGCAAAAATTGCTGCGGGGAAGATTTTTTTATGCACCTCTAAAAACCGCTGTTTGATAAAGGATGTCATCCGATCTTTTGGGGGCGACGTGGCGATCCTGCCAAATGAAAATTTGTAGTTTTTAGAGGTGCCATTTTGTGCATTTAGACCTCTATCTATCGCCGCCGTTTTCGATGAATTTCATAAACTTCTCAACCACGGAAGGATCCCATAAACCCTGTTCGGTTTCTTCCTTTATCACTTTTATGGACTCCTCGCGCGAATAGGCCGGTTTGTAGGGACGTTCGCTCGTTAGGGCGTCGTAGGCGTCGATTATTTGGAAGACGCGTGCGAGATAGGGAATGGAGTCGGCCACCAGCCCATCTGGATATCCAAGGCCGTTCCACCTTTCGTGATGATGTCTTATGACGGGGCAAACATCTTGCAGCGATTTGAGCGGATGGCATATTTCCTCGCCCAATATTGGGTGTTTTCTCATGATTTTCCATTCATCTTCGGTGAGCTTTCCGGGCTTTAGCAAAATGGAATCGGGCACGCCTATCTTTCCGACGTCGTGGAGTATGCTCGATCTTTCAAGCGTCTTTATCTCTTTTTCCTCAAGCCCTACGAATTTTCCAAATTGGCGGCTTAGGTTGATGAGCCTGTCGCAGTGATCTCCGGTGGTGTGGTCTTTTGCCTCGACGGCGCGAGCAAGGCTTAAAACCACCGCCTCGGCGTGATCTAGATCGTCGTTTAGTCTTTTTACCTGACCTAACGCATGTACCCTGGCGATTAGCTCGAGCCTGTCTATGGGTTTGCTTATGAAGTCATCGCAGCCCATCTGGATGCCCTTTATTCTGTCCTCCCTTTCCTGAAGGGCGGTCACTATTATGATGGGTACAAGGCGCGTGGATTCGCTGGCTTTTAGCTTTTTGCAAACCGCAAAGCCGTCCATGCCCGGCATCATCACGTCGAGCAAAATGACATCGGGGAGCTTTTTCCAGACGCTGTCTAGGGCCTCCTGTCCGTTTATGGCTTTGTCCACCGTGCAGCCATGCGGCTTTAGGATCTTTTCGATCACGAGGAGGTTGGTTTCATCGTCGTCCACCGCCAGAACATTTAGGGGTGGATCCATTTGGGGAAGATTTAAATTTTGCATAGTTCGTTTTTAGACAAGTTTTTTCAAAAATTCCAGACATATTTCAAAAATACGGTAACAAAACGCGCCAAATGCATAGATGCCCGTTCACCTTTTTTAAGGTTTAGGGTCTAAGGTTTAGGGTTTAAGGACCTTACACCTTTCACCGTTCACCGTTCACCTTTAACCTCTTTTCCCTTCGCCCTTGACGTAGCGAGATCTTTGGTCTTTAAGAACACGCTTTCTATGACACGATCTCGCGCATTATCGCTGCTTTCTGGGGGGCTAGACAGCCTGCTTGCCATCTGCGTTCTTCGGGAGCAGGGCATAGAGGTTTCCGGCATTACCTTTGTGTCCCCGTTTTTTGGAGCAAAACACGCCAAAGAGGCGGCAAAAAATCTGGGATGCGAGATAATCGTCATCGATATCACCGAAAAACACCTAGAACTCGTCAAAAATCCTCCTCATGGATACGGAAAATACATGAATCCCTGCATAGATTGTCATGCGATGATGATAAAAAAGGCTGGAGAGACCGCCCTTGTGCAGGGTTACGATTTTATAGCCACGGGCGAGGTTTTAGGTGAGAGACCCATGTCGCAAAATCGAAAGTCGCTCGATTTAGTGGCTCGCATGAGCGGTTTTGACGAAATACTTTTAAGGCCGCTTTCTGCAAGATTGCTCGAACCTACAAAACCCGAAATTGACGGGTTGGTCGATAGGGAAAGACTTTTCGCCATAGAGGGTAGGTCGCGAAGACCTCAAATGCAGCTTGCGAAGAAATATGGCATAAAGGAATATATCCAGCCCGCAGGCGGCTGTCTTTTAACTGACCCCATTTTTTCAAAAAAACTTCGTAGGCTCTTTAAGATGAAACCGGAGGCCAACGCTTTTGAAATTGGCCTTTTGAAGCTGGGCAGGCAATTTTTGCTGCCATCCGGAGCTAGGCTCGTACTCGGCAGGGATGAAGCCGAAAATGCGCGTCTCAAGGCCTATGCAGAAGGAAATGGTGGAGGAGCTCTTTTTGTTTCAGATACCATCCCCGGTCCGACGGCCTTTCTCGAAACTTCGTCGTGCGGGCAAGACGGGGAGCTTGCGGCGAAGATATGTGCAAGCTATTCAAAGCATGGCGGATTGGCGGTGGAGTTTAATGTTAAGGATGCCAAAGGGGAATTTAAAATCATCGCATCCCCGGTCGATAAATCCGAATTCGAAAGGTTCAAGGATCAGGAGATTTTTTGATATGCGGACGTATTACGATATTTTGGGAATAAAGCACGATGTTCCGCAGGAGATCATCGCGGCCGTTTACAGGACGTGGATGCATGCGCTGCGCATTCATCCTGATCTAGGCGGTGACGAAGCGCTCGCCATCGAAATAAACGAAGCATATCAGACGCTAAAGGATCCTCGAAGCAGGGAAATTTACGACAAGGAGGTGGTTTGCTATGCGACATCTTCTTGCGATAAAGGAGAATCCAGAAAAGCTCCAAGATTTTCGGTGGATGTAGAAATTGCGTTTAGCGTTGCACCTTTTGAAAACTGGGAGAGGGCTCGCGTGCTTGATGCGAGCGCGCTGGGGCTTAAAATAAGGGTGAGCAAGAAGCTCGAAGTTGGCGACAACATAGCGATAGCTTTTCAGCTGTCGGTTAATTCGGCCGCGGAAGGATCTATTAAATGGAAGAGATGTTTTGGAAAAAACGAATATGAGTGCGGCGTGGAATTTTTCCGTGCGATACCCGATGTGCTTAAAAAACTTGGGATGTAAAACCCGTAACTCGGGACTCGGGACTCGGGATTCGGAAAACCCGTAACCCCCGTAACCCGTGAACCGTGAACCGTGAACCGTAAAATCCGAGATCTGAAACCCTGTCCCCGGTTCCCGGTCCCCAGTCCCCGGTTCCCGACCATCCTTGCTGTTTAAAAAAAATAAAAAAAATCGCGCAACATTTATATGAAAACGCCGACAAGGAAAAAGAACGTAAGAAAACAAAAGGGAGCTTTTGATGAAAAATTTGCCCAAAGTATCGATCGCAGCCGTGGCAATACTTGTGTTGCTGACAACCTCCGCATGCCTCAATGACGGTAACAGCAGTTCGAATATTCCAGACCCGATAATTTCAGTGCCCGGAATTGTAGTGGTTAAAGCGGCTCTTACTGATGCGCTTTGGGAACTTGGTAGCGAACCAAGCCCGGACGTGCTTTGCGTGGCAAATTCCACATTTAAATTCACTTCCCAGAATTCTCTCATGATCCAAAAAAATCTTGAAAAAACCGACTATAATTCTTCCGATACTGTGATAGTCGGAAGCATAAATATAGATATGCCCGAAGGTGCGATAGGCCGTGCCGCCGAATGTGGAAGCGGGCATCTTAGGTACATCGTAACATCATCTAAGAAAGCTCCCACCGATATCGAAATAACAGCCGGGTTAAATGGGAGACAGGATCTCCGAACTGTCGCCAAGCACACACCAACGTCATATCCCCGCAACTGCGAGGTCACTGCGCATTTTGAGAGATCGGGATATGTAGCAGACGATATTATCGAGCCGGATGAAAACCATGAGAACGATGAAAATGAATTTAAAGAAGACGAATTTGAAGATCAGCCCGGAGAAGAAAAACAAGACATCGAACCATATTTTGAGCCCGAACCATCAAACGTCTATTCCATCGTCCTTGTAATAGATAGCTACGACTGCAGCAACAGCACAAACGATATCCCTACCAGAAAACCCGGTGCCCCAGCAGCAAATCCACTACCATCAGCAGGAAATCCAAATACACCTGCAAATAAAGCACCATCCATCATAGAGCAATGATTAGGTTGAAAATTCTACCGGCAGTTACCATAGCTTGCGTTTGACCGCGAACCATACATACAGTTGACATAAATTTCCCCAACCCTATACTGGCCGAATTCGCACAGGGGCCTTTAAAAAAACCGGGGGAAAATGACGTTCAAAAGCCTGTCATTTATAATTATTTTTTTGACGATTTTTTCGTCGTCGGGAACTTTCGCCCATGAATGGAACGGTTCAACCATACCCACACATCTTAGGGGCGATGGAATAATAACTATATTTCGACCGATCACCGGAGAAAAGAAAGCCTTCCGCTATCGCGATCACCTAGGCAACTATGATGGAGACACCTTAGCCGAAATAGCATATTTTTTTCATTGCAGACTGACAAACGAGATTCACGGAATAGATCCTGCGTTAATAGAAATTTTAGACGCCATAGAAGATCGCTTCGCCGGACACGAAATAAGGCTCATTTCGGCATATCGAAGTGAAACTAGAAACAATTCAATGAGTAGGCGTAGAAGCCGCGTTGCAAAAAGAAGCCTGCACATGGATGGCCGTGCCGCTGATGTCGAAGTGGTGGGAATATCTTCCATAAAAATTCGGGATTTTGTTCACTCGCTCGGTCAGGGAGGCGTAGGTTACTACGGTCGAACCCGCTTCGTCCACGTTGATACTGGCCCGCTTCGCACCTGGGGTTGGAAACCTGCAACCCAAAGAACGTCCCCCGCTGTGGCTAATAAGTAAAAGGCTAAGGTTGAGGCTAAGGTCAAGGTCAAGGCTAAGGTCAAGGTCAAGGTCAAGGCTCTGTTATAATAAATCTCGACCTCGACCTCGACCTTGACCTTAATACCGAGTCCCAGATTCCAGATTTTGCAGTTTATCTCGAGGCAATAATTGGAGGATGATTGGCTTGCCATCCCAAAACGAGAATATCCCGAATTGCAGTCAATGCCTCATGTTCCAGTTCGTTACTTTGATAAACGCTAAGGCCGCAGGCAACGGCCGCCATTATATTTGCTGGCACTTCAGCGTTGCGTTGATAGCGTATCTGAAGCGTTCCATCTGGAAACATTTTTATGGGAGACGACCCGAGGTCAGACCAAAACACCTCATTGTTGAAGTGAAAATAGACGGTTTTTCCATCAGCGACGATGCGGACGGTGTCCTTGGACCATGGAAAGAAATCCTCTCCACCACAGGTCGGTTCGGAAAAAAAATCGACATCTAAGGGGATGGTAACGTCTAACTTCTTAGGAATGCTTGGTAACATATTTTTTTATCTCCTTTTTGAATAAACACTTTATTTTAAGGGCACCTCTAAAACCCAAAATTTTAAAGGATGTCAAGTTTTTGAGGGTCGCCCCTATATCTGTTATCGACACAAAACGCAAAAAGTTGCGGGCGAAATGCATGTTATCGGAAAAAAAGAAAGAGGGTGCAAAAACCCGTAAAATTCGGGATTCGGGACCCGGAAATCCGGGACTCGGGATTCGGGACTCGGAACTCGGAAACCGTAAAATCCGTAACTCGTGACTCGTGAAACCCGTGAATCGTAAACCGTAAACCGTAAACTAGGGACCCGGAACCTGGAACCCGGAAACCCGTGAATCGTGAAATGGTTTTCCCCGGTCCCTGATCCCTGATCCCAGGTCCCCGATCCCCGGTGACGTACTTACGCCCGGTCAAAACTTCGGCGTTTTTTAAGCGTTGCATTTAGAACGCGCTCTCGTAAGATGCAGTACTATGATTTTTCTGAGGAATTACTTTTTCAATACGACGCAGGGGCTCGACCTGATAAGTGTCGTACACGAAATAAACAGAACAGTTAGAGAATCGGGTATCAGGGATGGTCTCGTTACGGCGATAGCCCCCGATGCCGGAGCGGCGCTTGTAATAGTAGAGCCGCTCGCTGGTGTGTTGGAAAAATTGCGTGAGACAGTGCTCGCGTATGCTTCCGGCGGGTTTGAGACAAAAAATCGGCGAAAAGAGCAGTTGGATGTGGGTCCGATAATCGCAGCCGCCATTCTTGGCCGAAGCCTTGGCATTCCCCTAAAAGACGGCAGGCTCGTTTTGGGTTGCAGGGAAGAACCTATCTTGATTGATTTCACCAAAGATGGAAGGCGTCGGGAACTGTGCGTTTGGCTAATCGGAGAAGGGGGCGAAGCGAAGCCGGGCGGCAAAATACCGCCGCAGATGCAAAAGGGTGCCGCAAGATAAAAGGAGATACAGAACCATGCCCAGAAAGAAATCCGCCGGGAAGGTCGTCACCTTGAGATTTGACGATAATTTGCTCGCAAGGGAACTTTTCGGTTCCGAAAACAGAAATCTAAGGTCGCTGGAAAAAAATTTCAGCCTAAAAATAGATGCGCGTGGAACCAACCTGAAAATGGAAGGCGCCAAGTTGGATGTAGAGCTGGGCGAGAGAGTTCTAGGGCAGCTATACAACCTGCTCAAGAAAGGCTGTCCGCTTATCGCTCCAGACATCGAAAGGGCCTTTCGTATGACATCCCGCGATCGCAACGCCGATATCGAGGGCCTTTTCGCCGAATCGATATTTCTTCCGGCAAGGCGAAGGGCCATAGTGCCTAGGACGCCGGCGCAGAAAAAATATCTGGAAGCGATGCGCACAAACGATATTGTCTTTGCTACGGGTCCTGCGGGTACTGGCAAGAGTTATCTGGCGGTCGCTATGGCGGTTGCTTCGTTGATGAAAAAGGAATTTTCCAGAATAATATTGGCAAGACCCGCAGTCGAGGCCGGTGAAAAACTGGGTTTTCTTCCCGGTGACATGCTCGAAAAGGTCAACCCCTACCTAAGGCCTCTTTATGACGCGCTCTACGATATGCTCGAACCTGAGCGCGTAGAGGAACTCATAAATGAAGACATAATAGAAGTTGCGCCCCTTGCCTTCATGAGGGGCAGGACGCTGCATCGTTCCTTCATAATACTCGACGAGGCTCAAAACTGCAGTTATCAGCAGATGAAAATGTGTCTTACCAGGCTTGGCATGGATTCGAAGATGATAATAAACGGCGACGTGACCCAGATAGATCTCCCGTCCGGCTCAAAATCTGGTCTTCTGGAGGCGTGGAGGATCCTCAAGGGCTGCGAAGGTATGGCCTTTCATAATTTCACCGATGTTGACATAGTAAGACATAGTCTGGTCAGCTCGATTGTCAGGGCTTATCAGATCGACGAGGAGAGAAATGTCTGAAAAAATAAAAAAGAACGTAGAACGATTTATGATGAAGATGAAAAAGGGCGAGTTTGAGGTCATCAATTTCCTTTTCTATTCCAAAAAATTTTCGTGGATTCTTTTGATATCCCTTGGTTTGTTGATAGCTTTTTTAACCACGATGTCCATCCAGCAGATCCCAAGCGATCTTTTCGAGGGCATGATAGCGACGAGAGATATCAAAGCCGACCGAAACTATGATATCGTGGATATCGATGCCAGTGAGGGTTTTAAGAAAGAAGCGGTGGCGAACGTTTTGCCGGTCTATGATTTCGATGAGGTGCTGGCCAAGTCAGTCGTAGAAAGGGTGAAACTTGCCTTTGCCAATGCCAGAGTTCGCTATGATTCCATAATAAACGAAAGAAATGTGCAGAGACAAAAGGGCCGAAAACTTACTTTCGAAGAAAAAGAGGAATTAAGGAAATTATTTTCACAAAGTCTTGGCGTTTTTCCGTCGGATGAAAAATGGGACGCCATGCTTGCCGATGGTTTTGATGAAAAATCTGAAAAGGCTATGCTTACGATTCTTTCCTCGGCGCTTGTCATGCCAATCGTCGCCGAAAGGGCCGCGCTGGACGCCGAGGCTGAGAAGGGTGTTACTATACGAAAGATAACCGGCACGGATGAGTCAGGCAATGAAACCTACGAAGAATCAGCGCTCAAAGATGTCAGTTTTTTACGTTCCACCGAAGAGGTTCGCGAGGCTATAAGGAAGCTGGGTCTTGCGCAGGGCGACCTTCGGGATGAAAATCTTTTAAAAAGGATCAAAGGTTTGGCCATCGATCTTATAGAGCCTAACTGTGTGTTCAATCGAAACGAGACCAAAAAAAGGCGGGATGAGGCCGCAAACAACGTCAAAAACGTTATCTTGAAGGTGAAGTCAGGCGAGATGATAATAAGGGAAGGGGCCAGATACGAACCCACGCACATAAAAATCCTGGAAGGAATTCGCACAGAAAAGAGACGGGGAATATATCCCGTCGATTTTCTGGCCACGTTTTTTCTCATGATGATCCTCATTACCGTGCCGTTTTATCTTGCGGAAAAATTTTTCATACGCGTAAGGCCCACCAAGAACGATCATTTTCTCATGGCCGCAGTGGGGCTTTCGATGCTTGTCATAATCAGGCTATCCATAATCCTCGCTCCCGGAATTCAAAATGCGATTTTCTTCAATATTCCGGTATCGTCGATGTATTTTGGCATTCCCATAGCGGCAGGTGCCATGCTGCTCCGTATGTATCTTGGCGCCGAGATAACCATGGTTTTTGCCGTGGTGATAAGCCTTATCGCCGGAATAATGCTGGATTCTGAAGTGGGCTTTGTGGTCTTTTCCATGGTTGCGAGTTTTGCCGCGATAATCGCTGTCACCAAGGTCGATAAAAGAAGCGCCATCATCAAGGCAGGCATGTTTACTGGTTTTGCTGGTATGCTTACGGTGCTTGGCGTGGTTGTCATAGATTTCGCCTCGGGCGCTTCTTCGGTTACGTTTACCGAGATATTCTGGGACATGTTCCTCGCATTTTTGGGCGGAATAGGTTGTTCGATATATGCGATGATAGGTATGCCGATCGTGGAGTCATCCTCGAACTATACCTCGGATATAAAGCTGCTCGAGCTGGCCAACCTAAATCATCCGCTGCTGCGCGAACTCATAGTAAGGGCGCCGGGCACCTACCATCACTCTCATCTAGTCGGTGTTTTGGGCGAAGCAGCGGCTGAGGCTATCGGTGCAAACGCTTTGTTGGTAAGGGTTGGCGCCTATTATCACGACATAGGTAAGATGAAGAAACCCCAGTATTTCATAGAAAACGCAAAAAGCGGAGAAAACCGACACGAAAGGATAAGTCCCAATATGTCGGCGCTCATCGTTTCGGCGCACGTTAAAGACGGCATCGAGATGGCTGAAAATGCCGGTCTCCCCTTATGCATCGCCGACATGATACCGCAGCATCATGGTACGCGCACGATGTCGTTTTTTTACAACAAGGCCAAGGAGCTGGAAGATCCAGCTATTGCCCAAGTCGATGATCGCGAGTTTAAATATCCCGGTCCCAAGCCGCAAACCAGAGAAGCGGCGATACTTATGCTCGCCGATGTTATCGAGGCGTCGGTTAGAGCTCTCAAGGAAAAGAGCCCGGTAAGAATTCAACAAACAGTACAACGGGCGATAAACGATATCTTCGCGGAATCCCAGCTAGATGAATGCGATTTGACGCTAAAAGATCTAAATGCAATCGCGAGCGCGTTTTCAAGAATTTTGCTCGGCATATACCATCAGCGAATAGAGTATCCAAAAGATGAAAATGGTGAAAAAAATGAAATCAATGTCGTCGATGAAAATTCCACGAACACGGATTTGTCTGACTAACTCTCATCCTCGGATAAAGCCTGATCTTGCAAGGGTTGAGGGGGCGTTGTTGCGTTTTTGCGGCAAGCCGTCGCAAAAGTTCCGGGTCACCGAGATTGTTTTGACAACGAATTCGCGCATAGCAGGTCTTGCCGGAAAGTATAGGGGGCGCCATAAGACCACCGATGTTCTCGCCTTTCCGTATGACGATTTTTCTGGAGGATGTGGGGTTTCAATTCCGCTTGGGGAAATAATCGTTTCGTTGGATGCCGCCGCTTTGCAGGCGATGGAGCGGGGGGTTGATATCGAAGACGAAATTATTCTGTTGTGTCTTCACGGCCTTTTGCATCTTTGTGGAATAGATGATGAAACAAGAGAGGGATGGATAGAGATGAGGGCTCTCGAATTTGAAAATCTTTCGAAAATCTTATGAGGAAAAATCTTATGAGGATATTATGAGTATTTTCCATAAAGTAGCACTGTCGGTTTTAACTGGCGTTTTAGTGTCCGTGTCATTCCCCGTATATATTCACGGATGGCAGTTGCCAAATCTGGGATGGATTGCCTGGGTGGCGCTTGTTCCGCTTTTTCTCACCTATAGATATTCTTCGCCTCGTGCGGTATTTCTGCTTACATTCCTGTCATCATCGATATGGTACTTGACGTCGTGTTTTTGGGTCGTACACGCCATGAATGTCTATGGTCAGGTGCCGTTGTGGATAAGTCTTTTACTGCTTGCGCTTATGGTGGCTATGCTTGCATCGCTTGTCGCGTTGGGCCCGTTGCTTGCGATTGGGGTAACTCGAGTTTTCGGCGGAGAAAGTCTGGTTTGGATGACGGTTTTTTGGGTGGCCGCCGATTTTCTTAGAAATTATTTTCCGGCTGGCGGTTTTCCTTGGTCGGGCCTTTCAATGTCCCAAGCCGGGTATTTGCCTTTCATCCAGATAAGCGATCTCGCCGGAACCTACGGTCTGGTCTTTGTGATGATCTGGTTTAATTATTTTCTGGCAGAAGGCATTTTAAAACTGCGCGGTGAATCGATCACCCGTCTTGTTCCCAAAACCATTCTGGCCGCCGGGCTGATTATCTTTATGCTGATCTATGGTCAGGTGAGGATTGGCGATGTTAGAAAAGAAATGAACGATTCCCTCAAGGTTTCGGTGGCTTTATTGCAGGGGAACATATCCCAAGAGGAAAAGTGGGATCCGGACAAGGCGCTAAAAATTGTAAACACCTATAAACGTGCGGTCCTTGGTCTTTCGGAAACGAATGTCGATCTGATCGTCTGGCCCGAGTCGGCGTTTCCATGGTATGTGAGATCGGATATAACCGGCATCAATCCAGCGACGCTTGGTCTTTCCGGAAATTTCGAGGACGTGCTGCCCATCACCTTCATGGGTGCCGTCACCACGGCTTCGGAGGAAAATTATTATAACAGCGGCATCGTTTTCAATTCAGACGGTGACATAATGAGGAGATATCACAAGATACATCTCACGCCGTTTGGAGAGTACGTCCCGTACAGGAAGGCCTTGTTTTTTGCGAGAAACCTTACACTTTCTTCAGTCGATTTTTTGAAAGGTGAAGATGCAAGTCCGATCGTCGCCGGAGGGTTTGCCTTCGGACCTCTTATTTGCTACGAGGACATCTTCCCAGAGCTTTCAAGGGCTACGGTAAATCTCGGCGCCGAGTTTCTGGTCAATATTACAAATAACGCATGGTTTGGGGAAACGAGCGCTCCATATCAGCAGCTCGCCCTTGCCACCTTCCGCGCTGTGGAGACTAGAAGGTATCTGGTGCGGGCCACAAATACCGGCATTTCAGCGGTGATAGAGCCTACCGGCGGTGTGCTTGTGAAATCCGGAATGTACGAGTCGGCCACGATAGTAGCGGCGGTGGGCAGGCTTTCGATGAAGACATTATATGCACGCCTTGGCGATTGGTTTGCTTGGGGTTGTGTTGCCTACGCCGTATTTGGTTTAGCGGGAGTTGTTTTTAAAGTTGCCGAAAAAAAATGGAGGAAAAAATGGCCAAAGAATTAAAGAGCAGTTTCGAAGAACTAAAGGGAAAGATTGAAATCATACGGGGGCGTCTTTGACGTCGATAATAAAAGACAACGAATAGCCGAGATAGAGGAACTGTCGGGTAGGCCGGATTTTTGGAGCGACTCGAAAAATGCCACAAAACTTGGAAAAGAGAGAGAGAGTTTTATTCTCACGGTGTCGGAGTTCGACCGACTTTCGGGAATGATGGCCGATGTAGATGCCATGATAGAGCTTGCCCGGGACGACGAAAGCAAGGAAATGGAAAGAGAAGCCGGTTCTTTACTTAAAGAAATCGAAAGCGCCGTTTCTAATTTTGAATTTGGGATGATGCTTTCAGGCGAGAACGATTCAAACAACGCGATCATGTTCATCAATGCGGGTGCCGGCGGCACGGAGGCCTGCGATTGGGCCGAAATGCTGCTTCGCATGTACAGACGCTGGGCTGAGGCCAAGGGCTATTCAAGCGAGATCGTGGATTTTACGCCCGGCGACGGTGCGGGTTTTAGAAGCGTTACGCTCACCATAAATGGCGCTAACGCCTATGGATATCTAAAGGCTGAAAACGGCGTGCACAGGCTTGTGCGCATTTCACCGTTTGATGCCAATAAACGTCGCCATACTTCCTTCACCTCGGTTTTTGTAATTCCGGAAGTGGAAGACAATATCGAAATCGAAATTAGAGACGAGGATCTTCGAATAGACACCTACCGGGCCGGAGGCGCCGGAGGGCAGCACGTCAACAAGACCGACTCCGCCGTTCGCATCACGCATATGCCAAGCGGCATAGTAGTGGCCTGTCAAAATCAGCGAAGCCAGCATCAAAACAAGCAAACAGCCATGAAGCTCTTAAATGCCAAGCTCTACGATCTCGAAATTGAAAAAAAACAGGAAGAACAGGCTGTGCTGGCCAAGGATAAGAAAAAGATAGAATGGGGTTCCCAGATTCGCTCCTATGTACTTCAGCCCTACCGGCTTGTAAAAGATCACCGGACGGGTGTGGAATGTGGAAACGTCGATGCTGTTTTGGACGGAGATATAGACGAATTCATAAAGAGATATCTTATGGAGAAGGGCTTATAACTTGACTTTGAACGAGTCGAGTATATAACTCATCGAAATTTAAACTATTTTAGCGTAAAAGCTAGCCAGGGAGGTTGTAACATGTCCGATAGCGAAACCCAATATACGAAGATAAGGCGAGAAAAAGCCTCCAAGCTGCGCGAAATATCTATCAACCCGTTTCCAAACGGCATTTCAGCAAGCGACAAGATTTCCGATATAATAGATAACTTCGGGTCCGTTGAAGCAGAAGGTCTTGAGTCCGATAAACGCAGTTTTTCGATAGCCGGGCGTATAATGGCGATTCGAGCCTTCGGCAAGGCGGCTTTTTTACAGATAAAAGACAGAACTGGAAAACTTCAAATTTTTGTTCAAAAACAGACTGTTGGAGATGAATGTTTCAACATCTACAAGATGTTTGATGTGGGCGACATAGCCTACTTTGAAGGGGTACTTTTTAGAACGAAGACCGGCGAACTCACCCTTAACTCCTCAAAATTATCTATCGTCACCAAGTCCTTCAGGCCGCTGCCTGAAAAATGGCACGGTCTGACAGACGTTGAGATGAGATACAGGCAGCGTTATGTCGATTTGATAGTAAACGATCCCGTTCGTGATACCTTCGTTCGCAGGTCTAAAATCATTCAGGCTATACGCGACTTTATGACTTCCCGCGAATTTCTGGAGGTGGAAACTCCCATGATGCATCCGATACCCGGGGGGGCTGCCGCTAAGCCCTTCATAACCCATCACAACAAATTGGATATGGATCTCTACCTTCGCATAGCGCCGGAGCTTTACCTAAAGCGCCTCGTGGTAGGAGGGCTAGACCGCGTTTTCGAAATAAACAGGAATTTCAGAAATGAGGGGATATCGATACAACATAATCCCGAGTTCACCATGCTTGAATTTTACGAGGCCTATGCCACCTACGAGGATCTCATCTTATTTACCGAAGAAATGTTTTCGAAGCTGGTTTTGGAAATTTGCGGTTCGCAAAAGATCTCCTATCAGGGAACCGAAATAGATTTTACTCCGCCATTTGCCAGATATACGATGAAAGATGCCATAATAGAGATAGGCAAGGTGGATCCCTCCGTGCTGGAGTCGCGTGAAAAAGCGCTGGCGTTTGCAAGGAGCATAGGTGACGAGCCAAAATCCAAGGACGAGGGGCTAGGCGCCATAATGACCGAAATATTCGAACTCACCACCGAAAAAAAGCTTTTGGCACCTACCTTCATCACGCACTATCCAACCGAGGTTTCGCCGCTTTCGAGAAAAAGCGATGCCGATCCGAATTATGTCGATCGGTTTGAACTCTTCATCTACGGACGCGAAATCGCCAACGGATTTTCCGAACTAAACGATCCCGACGATCAGGCCGAGCGTTTCAAGGCGCAGGTCAATGCCTTAAATCGTGGCGACGAAGAAGCCATGCACTTCGATGCGGATTACATAAATGCCCTCGAATATGGCATGCCTCCTACGGCGGGAGAAGGTATAGGCATAGACAGGCTCGTTATGCTTCTAACCGATTCTCCGTCCATAAGGGATGTCATCCTCTTTCCGCAGCTTAAAAGGACCGAGTCCTAAAAGCGTTTCCCCATACGATGAGATATCATTTTGGTATAGCTTGGCGCTATATACTTTCCCGCAGATTTGGTTCTTTCGGCGGACTTATTCTGGCTGTTTCCATCTTTGGAATAGCTGTCGCGATTTTTTCTCTTGTAATAATAATGTCGGTCATGAATGGCTTTGGGGATGAGCTCAAAACAAGGCTTTTAGGTTTCGATCCTCACATTACGTTGACCATGGTGAAAGATGATGCGAAAGAAATGAGTCTAGACGATATTTCGGAGTGGATATCATCAAAGGATGTAGAGATCATTTCGCCTTATGCCGAGGGAGAGATCATAGCCTTGTCCACCACCACCGGCGAATCCATCGTTCACGGTGCTAGATTGCGCGGAATCTCGCGAGAAGACGGTAAAATTCTTGAAAAGCTCGGGGCGATAACGATAGACCCGGCCGAAGCATCCGAAAAGACGGTCGTGATAGGTAACGAATTGGCCATGCAGCTTAGCGTTTATCCGGGCTTTGGCGATACGATTAAAATTATAGCTCCGCTTGCCGATATAGGCCCCACCGGCGAGACGGTTCCAGGCGTTTCGCAATTTGAAGTGTCGGGGCTTTTTCGTACCGGAATCTACAACTGGGATTCGAAATACATACTTGCCGATATCGATTCAGCTATTTCTTTGCTTGGACTGCAAGCCAGAAAAGGATTTCTGATCTGGCTCGTTTCCCCGGGGGATGTGAATCGTTGCAAGACGATTTTGACAAAAAACCTGCCCGAAGGGTGGAATGTCCAAAGCTGGAACGATAAAAACGAGAGGCTTTTCTCCGCGCTCAAGCTGGAAAGAATAGCCATGTCGGCCATACTCGTTATGGCGCTTCTTATTTCTTCATTTAGCATTTCGGTGATAGTCCTCATGCTCGTCTCCTCAAAGAAAAAGGACATCGCCATAATGCGTTCGGTGGGAATGCAGGACCGAGATATAAAAAAAATATTTCTTGTCTGTGCCGGAATGATAGGTGCCGCAGGCTCCACCTTGGGAACGATTTTGGGATTGGCTGTATGTATCGTCTTGAAGTTTAGTCCACCCGTGCTTCCGGCTTCTTACTATCTGGATTTTCTGCCTGTGAGAATAAGTTTTCCGGCGACTGCGGCCTTCTGGCTTACGGGAGTTGCGGTGGCGGTGATAGCGGCAATTTATCCGGTTCGAAAGACCGGGACGACCGATGTGGTGGAGGCGCTTCGCTATGAATAGAACGCTTCGTAGATTCATAAGCGGGCGTATAAATGCCAGCCGGGCCCTGCCCCCATCGATTGTGGCGATGCGGCGTATTTCAATATTTGGAATAGCCATGACCGTGGCCGCCCTCGTTGTTGCAGTTTCAGTGGGCAGCGGTTTTGAACGGGAATACACCAGAGCGCTTCTTGAATTTAACTCGCACATCATCATTGCATCGACCGGTGAGCTGTCGGATGCGGCATCCGTGATTGAAAAAATCAATTCTTTTAACGAACTAGAGGGTGCTGGACGCATATCCAGAATAGAACCGTTTTTATATCGAGAGGGACTTGGTATAGCATCGGGAAAGATTTATGGCCTTATATTCAAGGGCGTTTTTCCGGAACGCATGAGCGATGACCGTGGAATTGAATTTATCAAAAAAGACGGGTTGGATGACGATGGGGGCGTGCGGATTTTTCTAGGGCAGGCTGCCTACGAGCATTTCGATCGACCGGATTCTTTGAAGGTCATGATTCCATCGGAGGACGGCGGCAAATTTGTCGAGGTGCGTATAGCAGGCACCTTCAAAACCGGAATAAACGATTTTGACGCGGAATTTGCGATTGCCGATATCGATTCGATAAAGCGACTTTTCGGTGTTTCCGGCGACGCGATAAGTGGCCTGGAACTTTGGCTTGATACTCCGGCTGTAGCTGCGAATGTGGCATCGGGGCTTGAGGGGCATCTAGGGCCTCTTTACGATATCATGACTTGGGAACAGTTAAATGGCGAACTACTGACTGCGGTCAGAATGGAAAGATTTGTTTCCGCGATTATTATGCTCCTCATGGTTTTCGTGGCGCTGCTTAATATAGTGGCCGTCATGGTGCTCATCACCATATCGAGGCTTGAAAGCCTTTCCATCATGAGGGCGTTGGGACTTACCAAGGCGTCGGTCAGGTCCATCTTTGTCACGGCAGGTATGTTCATAGTGTCTTGGGGCATCGTATTGGGGCTTGCGACGGGCGTAACCATCGCTGTGATAGCGGGAAAATACCGCCTTATCCCGCTTGACGCCTCCATCTATCTCATCGATGCATTGCCAGTTGAGCTGCCTTTGGCGACCTGTTTGATTTTATCTATATTTTGTATTGTTTTGGGTTATTTAACATCGTATGCAGCTGCAAACAGGCTTGCGGGTGTCGATATTTTGAAGGGACTGCGCATAGCAGGATAGAAAATGACTCTAATAGAAGCCAGGGGAATTCTAAAAACATATTCGGATATGGCAAGACCCGTAGAGGTGCTCAAAGGCGTGGACTTCGATCTTGCCCGGGGAGCGATTGCTGCGGTGTACGGGGCATCCGGGTCTGGTAAATCAACTCTTTTGCACATCTTGGGAGGGATGGACTCCCTCACGTCAGGTCAGGTGCGGGTTTGCGGTACCGAACTTTCAAGTTTAAATTCCGATGATGCCGCCGCTTTCAGAAACCGGCATCTGGGTTTTGTCTTTCAATTCTATCACCTCCTACCCGAATTTTCGGCCTTAGAAAATGTGATGCTGCCGGCGCTTATAGCCGGGAAAGGCATCCAAGAGGCGCGTACAATGGCCTGTACGGCGCTAAAGGACGTCGGACTTTCCCAGCGTCTTGATCACAGGCCTGCCATGCTCTCAGGAGGAGAACAGCAAAGAGTGGCGCTAGCCCGTGCTCTTGTCATGAAACCAAGTCTTGTGCTGGCCGACGAGCCAACAGGTAATCTCGATTCCAAAACAGGTTCCGTGGTGTGGAACTATCTTCTGGATTTAATAAAGAAAAATGATATAGCGCTCGTCGTTGCAACCCATAATCCGGCGCTCGCCAAAGAGGTTGACAGCGTGTACGAACTTACAGACGGAATTCTTCATAGAATTACGGAAAAAGGGGAGTAAAAGTTTAGATGAAACTTTTTTGGAGAACATTTCGGGTAATGTTCATTGCCCTGATTTTCGTATCAATTTTGGCGTCTTTTACGGCCGCCTATGCCTTCGACCCCGTAATAAAAGAGATAATCTTTGTCGGCAACAGGCGCACGCCAGATGACACGATCAAAGATTCCATGCACACCCGACGTGAGGCGCGCCTTAATCTGGAAAACATAAACCGCGATATAAAGGCCCTCTACAAAATTAGTCAGTTCGAGGACATAACCGTCGAAAGTGAGGACGTTTCGGGCGGAATAAAGCTTAAATTTATATTCGTCGAAAAGCCGCTGATCTCCAAGATATCTTTCGAGGGCAACAAAAAAATCAAAGATGATGATCTAACGCCTGAAGTGGTGCAACGTTCCTATGGTGTGCTGGGTGAGGAAGCTGTCGCCCAATCCATAGAAAAGATAAGGGCCGCTTATGCCAAGAAGGGATATTATCTGGCGGAAGTTGACTACCACGTAGAAACGCTGGGAGAAGACGAGTCCAGGCTGGTTTTCGATATCAAGGAAAATCAGGGCGTGGCAGTGAGAAAAATAATGTTTTTGGGCAACAGGGTGTTTGATGACGATGAATTAAGAGGCGTTGTAAGGACCAAGAAGAAGGGCGCGATGTCCTTTCTTACAAATTCGGGCAAATACGATGAAGAAATGTTGCGTCATGACATGATGATGCTTACCTACTTCTATCTCAATCACGGTTATTTAAAGGTGAAAGTTTCGCCGCCGAAAAGCACGATCTCCAAAGACAAGAGATATATTTTCGTGACCTTTCAGATACATGAAGGGAAACAGTACCGGATAGGCGAGGTGATGCTAGACGGCGATATCCTCACAACGCATCAAGAATTGATGAAGGGCCTAACCACCAAAAAAGGCGAGGTATATTCCCAGCAAACCCTCGATTCAGATCTGACGAATCTTGCGGATAGATACGGCGACGAAGGTTATGCTTTTGCCAATATAGTTCCTCAAACGATTCCAGACGACGAGAAGTTAACCGCCGATGTCTATATCAACATAAGCAAGGGTAATCGCATCAAGGTCGAAAAGATCAATATATATGGCAATACGACCACGAGGGACAAGGTCATAAGGCGCGAGATCGAGATAAAGGAAGAGGATAGATTCAGCGAACGACTCATCAAAAAGAGCAAAGAAAATCTCATGCGCCTTGGCTATTTTGAAGAGGTCAATTTCGCCACGCCGCGCGGTTCTGCCGATGATACGATGATTTTAAATGTGACGGTTAAGGAAAAGCCAACTCGCAGCTTCAACATAGGCGCTGGTTTTTCATCGGCTGAACATTTCATTTTTAATGCCTCGGTCAACTGGCAAAATTTCATGGGTTATGGTCTTTCCACTTCAATGTCGGCTGAGCTGTCGAAGATAAGACAGCTATTCATGCTATCCGTATCCGACCCGCATTTTCTAGACACCGATTGGATAGCCGGGTTTTCAGTTTATAGAAACGCCTACAAATATGCCGATTTTAGAAGAGAGGCTACCGGTGGAGATTTAAACCTCGGCCATCGCTTCTTCGACAATTTTTCCGCCTACGTCGGCTATCAGATAGAACAGGTTTCGGTATCAAGTTTTAACTATGTTGTTCCCCGGATATTTCGCCAAAACTCAAGTGGTCTTACCTCCGCATTGAGTTTCACGGTAAGCCGGGATACGAGGGACAACTATCTCTTTCCTACAAAGGGTCTTTACAATTCCGTTGTTCAGGAGGTTTCCGGAACCAAATTAGGCGGCCAGAACGACTTTTATAGGGTGAACTTCCGAAATATGTTTTATCAGCCCATTTGGAAATCCATAGTGTTTAGAAATTTCTTTCGGGTGGGATATATCAAGAGCTTAAACGATGCTCCGGTTCCACTGTATGAAAGATTTTTCACAGGAGGCGTAAACTCCCTTAGAGGTTACGACCCCAACTCGATAGGACCTGCCTTGAGAATACCCGGTTCGCCGGCTGGAAAAGAACAAAAGTTTGTATATGGCGGTGACAAACTCCTGCTCATCGTAACCGAGATAGAGCTGCCGATATATGACAAGGCCGGCATAAAGGCGGTGGCCTTCTTCGATGCCGGTAATGCCTATGCCGAGGAGCAGAATTTTTCATTCAACAATCTTCGTATGGACTACGGCTTTGGCCTGCGCTGGAATTCGCCTATGGGGCCGCTGCGCTTTGAGTTTGGCATACCGATAGCGAAGCAGGCAGGTGAAGAACCTATGGTGTTTAACTTCACCATCGGCAATTTCTTCTAGAAGGCCGATGATTTCGTTGTTTTTCAAATAAATCCTCGCGTCGAAGGCCCGTTTTCTCTTGTATTTAGCCAACCTATATACTATAAATCGCGCTCTTAGCGTGTTTCATTAAAACTCTATAAATAACAGGAGGTTATAGATATGAAGAAGGTTTTTGTTGGTGTAGCGGTGATTTTTTGCATGATGGCGATGTGGAGTTTGAATATTGAGGCAAGCGAGTCTTCCTCAAATTTCAAGATTGGCTATGTGGATCTCAACGCCGCCTTAAACGAAGTCAATGAGGGTAAAACCGCCAAATCCAAGCTCGAGGCCGATGGTAAGGCGAAGAAACAAAAGCTCGAAATCATGCAAAACGACGTTAAAAAGATAAAAGAAGACATCGACAAGCAGCGTCTTATTCTTTCAGCCGAGGCCCTGCGCGAAAAAGAGATGCAGCTTCAGCAAAAATTTCTCGAACTTCAAAAGATGACTATAGAGTTCGAAAGGGATTTTGCCGAGAAAGAGACGAGCTACATAAGGCCGATAAGCGAAAAACTTCAGATCGTAATCAGCGACATCGGCAAGGAAGAGGGCTATGCCATAATAGTTCCCAAAGAGATGGCCCTGTATTCCCTTCCGGGAGCTGATCTTACGCAGAAGGTCGTAGCTGCCTACAACAAGAAAAAATAAATCATCACCGGAGACGCGATGTTCCTTAGAAGGGGATATTCTAGAGCGGCGGCGGGTATTGTTTTGGCAGCCTTGTTTATGCTGTCTTTTCAGGCTTCTGCCGATAATGGGGGGGCTGCGTCCGGACTTGCCAATGTCGGCTATGTCGATTTTAAAAAGGCGTTGAACGATGTTTCCGATGGCAAGGCAGTTAGGGAACGCTTGAAGGGTGAATTTACCGAGCGCCAACAAAAATTAGATGTGCTTCAAGAAGATCTTAAAAAACTGCGTGGCCAAATAGATGCCGCACGCGGCCTAACTCCAGCTGCCGAGTTTAAATCCAAAGAAGAAGCCTACGAAAATAAATTTTTCGAACTTCAGCAGATGCACTCGGCCTTTAAAAACGAGATGGCCGCCAGAGAAGCAAGTCTTACCGGACAAATATTGGAAAATCTCAAGAAGATAGTCCGGGACATCGGTGAAGAGAAATCCTATTCTTTTATAATCGAAAAATCACAAGACGTCGTCGTCTATGCCGCAAACAGCGTGGATATCACCGGGGAAGTGATCGAACGGTACGATAAGGGGAGACGCGGCAAGAGGAGATAGTCGATGGAGAAACAGCTGCTAGAGATCCTGGCGTGTCCTAAATGCAAAGGATCGGTTGTTCCGATAGATGAAGATAAGTTTCTCGAATGCAGCGCCTGTGGTTTTAGATATCCCGTAAGAAACGGAATTCCCTACATGATTGTCGAGGACGCTTTCGATGCCAGGATGGGCGTTTTGGCCTCAGAAAGTTCTTACGACAAATATCCAAGGGCCAATTTCAGAGTAATAAACGGTCCTGACCAGAATCTGACCTTCGAACTTGACCGAGGCACGTGCAAGGCCATAGGCCGCGCCGGAACCGATTTCAATCGTACCGAGGTTTTTAAGGTCGATATAGCTCTTGAACTCGACGAATCCACAAGAAGACTCGTCTTGCAGTATGTAAGTAAACAATTTGCAAAAGACTCTGGTGGAGTCGGTGCGTCAAAGGACAAACTGGGATCTTTTAGACGTTCCTCTGATATCATCCTCACCGATGCGAGCCTTTCGCGGGTTCATGCCATGATCTTCTATGATAGGGTGGGGATTGGAATACTCGATCTTGTAAGCAAAAACGGCACCTACGTAAATGGCCGGGAAATAGAGTCTAAGCTTCTTTCTCCGGGCGATACAATTGAAATGGGCGATACCTCGATAATATACGAAGGCTGATCGTGCATGAAAGGAAGTAAATAGATGAAATCGATGACCGGCTACGGAACGGCTGAGGGTAAGGTTGGACAGGGAATTCTCTTTATAGAAATAAAGGGCGTGAACCATCGCTACAGTGAAATAAATTTAAAGATACCCGGTCGGATGTCGGCTATCGAGGGAAGGGTCAGAAAGAGCCTGCAAGACCGTTTCTCGCGGGGCAAAATAGACGTGTTTTTCAAGGAGAAAGAGCCGCTGTTTGGGGGAGCTTCTGTCACCATAGACTATGCGCTTGCAGGCAAATATTACGCAGCTCTTAAAAAACTGAAAAAGGATATGAGGCTTGAAGCGGAAATAGATTTCATAAAAACCGTTGGGATAGATCGCATTTTAAAGGTTGAGGATAAAGGTGGCTCATACGACAGAGTGTGGGGGCAAATGGAAAAACTTTTGGCAAAGGCCGCCGCCAATATGGATGTCATGAGAACAAAAGAAGGGGCTCATATACTCAAGGATCAACAAAAGCGTCTTAAAAAGGTGTCCGAACTCGTCGAAAATATACGAGGACATTCAAAGAGGGTGAGACACGGTCATGTTGATAGAATAAGAAGCAAGATGAACGGTTCGATAGCCTGCTCCGGCGTGATAGACGAGCAAAGACTTCAGCTAGAAGCCGCTTTGCTAGGCGGCAGACAGGATATAGCGGAGGAAGTGGTAAGGCTTGCAAGCCACATTAAACAGTACTCGACTTTGCTTGGCTCAAAGGATTTCGTGGGAAGAAAGATCGATTTTCTGATTCAGGAGATGAACCGCGAAATTAACACAATAGGTTCCAAGGCTGCCGATGCGGATGTGTCGAGGCTGGTGGTGGAATGCAAGGCAGAGCTGGAGAGGCTGCGCGAACAAATACAAAACGTGGAATGATTTCATAGATGATCAGACTTCACGACATTCTCGATATGATATCGGCCTATAACCCCGAGGCCGATCTCGACTTGGTGAAGAAGGCCTATGTTTTTTCGGCCAAGGTTCATCAGGGACAAACGCGTCGTTCGGGAGAACCTTATCTCGTACATCCAATGGAAGTCGCTGGAATTTTGGCGAGAATGAAATTGGACGTTCCTTCTATCGTCACCTCGCTTTTACACGATACGGTTGAAGATACAGTTGCAACGCTAGAAGAGGTCGAACAGCTATTTGGCATCGAGGTGAGGGAGCTAGTCGATGGCGTTACCAAACTCTCCAAGGTTCAGTTCACAACCTCCGAGGAAAGACAGGCGGAAAATTTTCGCAAGATGATCATGGCCATGGCCAAGGATATACGCGTGATCATCGTAAAACTCGCCGACCGCGTGCACAACATGAGAACGCTTGGCCACATGCCGGAAATGCGTCAGGTTGCCATCGCCCAAGAAACCATCGATATTTACGCTCCAATAGCCAATCGTCTTGGAATTCAGGAAATGAAGACCGAGCTCGAGGATCTGGGTCTTAAATTTCTAAAGCCCGATATTTATCAGATGATCGACGAGCAGGTGCAAAAAAAGAAGGTAAAAAGGGACAAATTTATAAAAGAGGTTCGTGAAGTAATCGTCGAAAATCTCGCCTCCCATAACATAAAGTGCGAAGTTTACGGCAGGCTGAAGCACTATTACAGCATCTGGAAAAAGATGGAGGCGCAACACATACCTTTCGATCAGGTGCACGACATCGTGGCGTTTCGGCTGATAGTGGACAATCTTCAGCAGTGTTACGAAGCTCTTGGCACTATCCATGCGCTGTGGCGTCCGGTCCCGGGGCGTTTTCGTGATTATATAGCGATGCCCAAGGCCAATAATTATCAGTCGCTTCACACGACTGTTATAGGACCGCAGGGTGAGCGCGTCGAATTTCAGATAAGAACGAAAGAGATGCACATAGTGGCCGAGCATGGCATTGCCGCCCATTGGAAATACAAGGAGGGAAGGCTCGTCGAAGATAAAGATGAGATGAAGTTTAAGTGGATAAGAAAACTTCTTGAATGGCAAAAAGAGCTTTCCGATCCGGCCGAATTTCTCGATACGGTGAAATTGGATCTATTCGCAGACGACGTATATGTCTTTACGCCAAACGGCAGACTGTTGGAGTTCCCCCGCGGTGCCACGCCGATAGACTTCGCCTACGCAGTACATACCGATGTGGGGCATTCCTGCATAGGAGCAAAGGTAAACGGCAAGATCGTACCGCTTAGATATACAATGCACAGCGGAGACACGCTCGAAATTCTAACCGGAAAGAAGAAGCAGCCGCACAAGGATTGGCTTGGAATAGCCAAAACTTCCCGGGCAAAGGCCAAGATAAGGCAGAAGCTAAGGCTCGAAGAACACGAAAAGGTCATGGTGATAGGAAGAGAGCTTCTCGAAAAGGCGTGTAGAAAATACAAGCTCAACATAAATACGGTACTGAAAAGCCCGGAGTTAGAGGCCTACGCCAAAAAAACATCTCATGACATCGACGGAGTTCTTGCAGCCATAGGATATGGTAAAATATCGCCTGTGCAGATAGTGGGGCTTTTCATTTCGCGCGATGAACTTCATCCCGACGAAGCCTTTGAGAAAAAAGACGAGTCTGTGCTTGGCCGCATAGTCGAAAGGATGAAACGGTCTAGAGGTCTTGTTAAGGTCGGCGGTTTGGGTGATATGCTTGTTTCGTTTGGAAAATGCTGCAACCCGATACCCGGAGATCCCATAATAGGGTATGTCACCAGAGGGAGAGGGGTTTCGATCCACGTGAGCAACTGTCCCAAGGTTTTGGGGCAGGATCCCGAGCGGCTCATAAACGTCGATTGGGATATGTCAAACGCTACCAGCCGCATAGTTAGAATAAGGGTTATGTGCATCGAACAGCCCGGAATGCTCGTCAAAATGACCGAGGCGATAACTTCTCAGGGAAGCAATATTGTGGGAGCCTCGATAAACGTAAACGAAGATAAAACGGCGACGAATGGATTCGACATAGAAATAAAAGACCTTTCCCAGCTAAGGCATGTAATTAAATCCTTAGAGAGGGTAAAAGGGGTGATCTCGGTTGAAAGAATGAGGGAATAGGTCTTTTTTAGGCTTTGGCTATTGCTTTACCGGTACGTATGCAACGCGTACAAACATTTGCCCTCTTGACCGTTCCACCAATGTTTATGCGAACCTTATGAAGATTCGGCAAAGACACCTTGCGGGTTTTGTTGTTGGCATGCGATACATTCCTGCCCACCAATTGTCCCTTTTTGCAAACTGCACAAACTCGTGGCATTTAAAACCTCCAATTCAAGGCGTCGCCTATAACGCGTTGAGGTTGTATTTGCAAGAGTTTTGATAACTTTTAGGTGTCCTTATGTTTTTTAAACATTTAAGAGGTAAATTTACAGTTCATGCCAATGCTGAAAGCAGAAACATCGGCAATCTATATGAGGAGAGTGCCTCGCTGTATCTTCAGGAAATGGGGTTTGAAATATTAGACAGAAATGTAAACTGCAAGCTGGGAGAACTCGATATAGTGGCAAAAAATGGCGATTCACTCCATTTTATCGAGGTTAAAGCCCGTAGAAAGGGATCCATGTCGGAGCCGTTTGAGAGCATAACTTCTCAAAAAATAAAAAAAATTCGCAATTCCGCGTTGGTTTATCTTGAAACGGGAAAATCAAAGATTATGGGGCTCGATAATTGTCACTGTCATTTTGATGTAATATCGGTGAAATTTAGCGATGAGGGGTGCGATATAGAATGGTTGAAAGATGCCTTCGAATGATAATATTTAACTTTATGGGGGTGGTATATGTCATTGAATAATAACGTTATTAGTGAGTTCTTCGATAATGCTAAGAAGTTTAAAGACTTACCTTGCGCCCATTTTAAATCAGGCGATGAGTGGGTGTCTAAAAGCTGGTCGGAAGTTTCAAGTCAAATAAGGGCTTTTTCTCTAGCCCTCATCAATCTGGGACTTGAAAAGGGTGATTCTGTAATAATTTTCGCCAAGACCCGTCTTGAATGGGCCATTGCCGATTTTGCGATCATGGGTGCTCGTGGTGTGTGTGTCCCTGTATATCAAACTTTTGGCGCTGAAAGAGTGGCCCACATAATGCGCGAAACAAACGCTAAAATGGCCATAGTAGAAGATAGCGATTTAGCGGAGGTGCTTGCCCGGGCGCTGGGCAGGCAATCCTTAGCCGATTCCCACAATGCCAAATCGAAAAATGGGAATGGGTTTAGGGTTATCTCTATGGATCCTGTAGATACTCTCACCTCCATGGACGACCTGATTTCTTCCCACATGGATGGGTCCCCGGATATTTTGGAAGATCGTCTTGCCGACATATCGCCCGAAGACGTGGCAACCTGCGTATATACAAGCGGCACCACAGGTGAGCTAAAGGGGGCGCTCATAACTCACGGCAATATTTCCGCCGAAATAGAAGGGACAAAAAAAGTCTTTTTGTTTGGACCTGAAGATATAGGTTTGCTTTGGCTTCCGCTGGCTCACGTGCTTGGCAGAATGATGGAAATATACGGTTTTGTTCAGGGCACGCAGACGGCGTTTACAAGCGATGTGGGAAGATTGCCGGAAATTTATCGCGAGATAAAACCGCATTTCGTCTGTGGGGTTCCAAGGATGCTCGAAAAGGTTCATGAACAGGTGATGGACCACACCCGTCAGGCCGGGGTTATTATGCGAACTATTTTTGCGTGGGCGCTTAGGGTCGGTCGCAAAAGAAGCAAATACATCCAAAGACAGCTTCCTCTGCCTTTTTTATTTTCTATCGGGCTGCATCTTGCCGATATTCTCGTCTTTAGAAAACTCAAGGCCAGGCTTGGCGGCAGACTTTGGTGCTTTATCTGCGGAGGAGCGAAGCTCTCCGAGGAAGTCGCGAAATTTTTTCACAGTGCCGGGATCTCGGTTCTGGAAGGTTATGGACTTACCGAGACCTTTGCTGCGGCCACGGTAAATCGTCTGGACGATTTTCATTTTGGAACGGTGGGAAAACCCATAAACGGGGTGGAAATAAGAATTGCTCCGGACGGCGAAGTCCTCATCAAGGGGCCCATAGTATTTAAGGGCTATATTGGAAGACCCTTGGAAACCAAAGAATCCTTCGACCGCGACGGCTGGTTTAAAACGGGAGATCTTGGCGAATATTCGCGCGACGGTTTCCTCAGAATTGTCGGGCGGAAAAAAGAGATAATAATCACCGCCGGTGGAAAAAACGTGGCTCCGCAGATGATAGAAAGCATGCTCGTAGCTATTCCCTATGTTGAACAGGCGATGGTGTATGGCGATGGAAGAAAATATCTGACCGCTCTGGTAACTTTAAACGAAACGGTCCTTAAAGGATGCACGAAAGAAAACGATGCGACAAATGACTCTAGCGCGGCTGTTTTTGCGGCGAGGGCGCATATAGAGGATGCGATCATCGCGATAAACAAAAAACTTGCCGGTTACGAAACTATCAAAAGGTTTGCGATAATCGGCAAACCGTTTTCCATAGCCGGCGGCGAGCTTACGCCGACGCTCAAACTTCGTCGCAAGATCATATCCGAAAAATACGCCCAGCTTATAGAATCGATGTATTGAGTTGTGTTGATTTCAGACGAGGTGTTGTTTTGGGCACTTCTAAAAACTACGGTTTCGGGGATCTCTAAGAATCGTCCAGATGCAAGGCACCCGACAGAGGCCGGCTGAGTCGTACTTAAAGTACGTCGCAAGCCGTGCCGATGGAGGGTAACGCCGCAGATGGGCGGTTATTAGAGATCCCCTTTTGTTATTAACGGTCTCATAATAGTGTGGACAGATGACACAGGATTATGAGCCGAGACAAGGAAGATGAGCGAAAAATGCGAGTCGTAGCCATAGCTACGTCGCAGCGTTTTTCGTGAAATCTGACGCAGTTGCAGGCCATAAGCCGAAGTCAGATGTTCATACTATTATGAGACCGTTAATAAGCACATGTCCTTCGCGGCCTTGACTTCATCCACCCGCTGGCGAAAAGGGCGGTAGGGAGCGTGCCTTACGAGTTCTGGATCGGTTTCACATTCTTTGGCGATCGCTATCATGGCATCGCAAAATGCGTCGAGCACCGACTTGGGTTCTGTTTCGGTGGGCTCTATCATGATGGCGCCTGAAACTATCATCGGAAAATAGACGGTCGGTGGATGCATGCCGTAATCCATGAGCCTCTTGGCGATGTCCATCGTCTTTACGCCATGTTCGTTTTGAAATTTATCGTTGAAGACGCACTCGTGAAGCACCGGCCCGTCATAGGGCAGATTGTAGGTGCCAGCGAGCCTTGCTCTTACGTAGTTGGCGTTTAGAACCGCCATCGAGGTTGCATTTTTGAGTCCTTCCGCGCCAAGCTCCGCTATGTAGGTGTAGGCGCGCACCAACACCCCAAAATTTCCAAAAAAGGAATTGATGCGGCCTATGGATCTTGGCTCATCTTCGATAACAGCGAATCGATCGCCGTTTTTCACTATTTTAGGAAGAGGCAAAAAAGGTTTTAGCTTTAAGGTGACGCCGACCGGACCGGCGCCGGGGCCGCCTCCGCCGTGGGGTGTTCCAAAGGTCTTGTGAAGGTTGAAATGCATTAGGTCCGCGCCGATATGGCCGGGCTTGACATATCCCATAAGGGCGTTGAGATTTGCACCGTCCATATACACGAGCCCGCCCTTTGCGTGGACGATATCGGCGATTTTCCGGAAATTTTTTTCAAACAGGCCAAGCGTGTTGGGGTTTGTTATCATGATGGCGGCTACTTCATCGTCCATCGCATCTTCCACAGCTTTGGGATCTAGAGTGCCGTCCGCACCGGAATTTATGGTGACTATTTCATAGTGGCAGATAGCCGCCGAGGCGGGGTTGGTGCCGTGAGCGGAATCGGGTATCAAGACCTTCCGGCGCGGGTTTCCATTTGCGCTGTGATAGGCCCTTACCATGAGCATTCCCGTTAGCTCGCCGTGGCTGCCGGCCGCAGGCCAGAGAGTGATTGCGCTCATGCCGCTTATTTCGGCGAGCATCTGCTCTAGTTCGAAACATAGCCTCAAGTTTCCCTGAACTTCGGTTGCGTTTTGAAAAGGATGGGTTTCGGTAAATTCAGGCATCGCGGCTACGCGGTTGGCGATTTTGGGATTGTGTTTCATCGTGCAGGAGCCAAGCGGATAAAAGCCCAAATCCTTGTTGTAATTTTGCATCGAAAGGCGGGTGAAGTGGCGCACCACGTCAACCTCGGCAAGTTCAGGAAGCGTCGCAGCGTTTTCGCGCCCGAGTTTTCCAAAAACTTTTCCGGGATCTAACGAGGCCACGTCGGAATTTTCAAAAACGAGTCCCTTCCTTCCAGTGGAGGACTGCTCGAATATTCCGGCTTCTTCCAGAAGCAGGCCGGTGGTTCCTGATCCATCAGATTTTTTATCCGGTTGCATATAGGCCGATTCTTTCCGTTATGGGGATCTCTAAAAACCCATCATCAAACGATTGTCATTCCCGCATGCTTAAAGCGGGAATCCAGTCATATTCTTTTCTCATGCGGCTTTCCGGGACTGGATCCCGGGGTAACATCATTCGGGGATGACAGTCATAAACAGGTTATTAGAGATCCCCCTATGTTTATAGACGCGTCAAGGCGTCAGAGTACAGATCTATTTCATCTTTTGTATTCATTTCGGTTACACACACGAGAATATGATTTTTCATATCGGGATACCAGCTAGAAAGCGCCACGCCCCCGGAAACATCGTGGGAGGAGAGCTTTTCAAGTACATCCCGGGCATTGGTTTCGCACTCGATAACGAATTCGTTGAAGAATGGGTTTTTAAATGCGAGTCTGGCTTTGCCTGTTTTGGTAATTGTTTTTGCGGCATAACCGGCCTTCGAAGCATTTTGCAAAGACAGGTTTTTGAAACCCTCGCGTCCGATGAGGGAAAGATATATTGTGGCGGTGGTGGCGCATAGCGCCTGATTAGAACAGATGTTGGAGGTCGCTTTTTCGCGTCTTATATGTTGCTCTCTTGTCGAGAGAGTTAAGGTGTAGGCGGTTCTTTGCAGCGCATCGACGGTTTTTCCGCAAACCCTTCCGGGCATGTTTCTAACGAGCTTTTCGGTGGTTGTAAATATTCCAAGCGTCGGTCCACCAAACGATAGAGGAAGACCAAACGAAAGTCCTTCGCCAACCGCGATGTCAGCGCCGAATTCCCCCGGAGGGGTTAGAATGCCAAGGGCCATAGGTTCTGGAGTGGCCGTTATGAACAGGCTGCCTTTGCTATGCGCCATTTCCCCTACATTTTTTAAATCTTCGACTATTCCAAAAAAGTTTGGATACCCCGCAACGACGGCGGCGACATTTTCATCTAGTGCTTCGGCCAAGGCCTTTTGGTCTATGATCCCATTTGGACAGGGTACGGTCGTTAGGTCTTCGTTGCCGCAAAGGACCGTTTTTAGAACATCGCGATATTGCGGATGTACGGTGTCTGCGATGACGATTTTTGTCTTTTTCTTTCCGATCCTTCTGGCCATGAGGCAGGCATCGGCAAGCGCCGTAGCGCCGCTGTAATGAGAGGCGTTGGAGACATCCATTCCGAAAATTCTCGCTATCATGGTCTGATATTCAAAAAGGACCTGCAAGGTTCCCTGACTTATCTCAGGCTGATAGGGAGTGTAGGGTGTTACGAATTCTGTTCTGGAGGCAAGCTCCGACACGCATGCAGGGACATAATGTCTATAGGCGCCGGCGCCTAAAAATGATGCCGAAGGCCCTTTGTTCGACGAAGCGAGCTTTGATAGATTTCTGGTGAGATCGATTTCATCCATTCCGGCGGAAAGGTTGAGCTCTGCATCCGTTCTGATTTCCTGAGGTATGTGGGAAAAAAGATCGGTGACGCTTTTGGCGGCTATCACCGAGAGCATTTCGGAAATGTCTTTTTCGGTATGGGGCAAATGTCGCATGGTTTAGGCGCTTTCTTCGGCTACGAAATCTTTATAGGCTTCGTGATCTAGCAGATCCTCCAACTCGGATTTGTCCGAGAACTTTATTTTGGCTATCCAGCCATCGCCGTAGCAGTCCTCGTTTAAGGTTTCCGGGCTGTCGCTTAGCAGACTATTTATTTCGATTATTTCGCCAGAGAGAGGAGCATAGCAGTCCGAAACGGCCTTTACCGATTCAAGTGAACCGATAGTGTCGTCCTTTGCAATCTGTTCACCCTCGTCGGGCAATTCGACATAGACTATATCTCCCAGCTGTTTCTGGGCGTGATCGGTAATCCCGATGACAGCTGAGCTGCCCTCGACTTTTATCCATTCGTGTTCTTTCGTGTACAGAAGATCGTCAGGTATCCTCATTTTTAAAACCTCCCGGTTGGCTGATTATAAATTTTTCACATAAAATGGCGTTTTGACGACAACTGCTTTCCTCGACTTGCCCCTTATGTCAATAAAAAATTCCTCGTCCATCCTCGGCCCGTTCTTGGGGATGAGCGCTATGCCTATGGCTTCGCCGAGAGAGGGGGACATGGTACCGCTCGTGACGATTCCGGCCTGTTTTCCGGCTAGGAGCACGGGATATCCCTCCCGCGGGATACCTTTGTCCACCATCTTAAATCCGACGAGTTTTCTGGCAGGACCGTCATTTTTTATTTTCAGAAGCGCTGCCTTGCCTATAAAGTCATCAGCGGTGTCTAGCTTTACCACCCAGCCAAGCCCCGCCTCCAAAGGATTTATATCGTCGTTTATCTCGTGACCGTAGAGGCTATACTTCATTTCCAGGCGAAGAGTGTCGCGAGCGCCTAGTCCTGCGGGCTTTACCCCAAAGGGTTTCCCGCGTTCGAGAAGCGCCTGCCAAACGGCCACCGCATTTTCGGGGGAGGTGAATATTTCCGCCCCGGGTTCTCCGGTGTATCCCGTCTTTGCGATGATGCAGTTTTCCTTTCCGGCCACGCTCCCTTTGGCAAAAGAATAATTTTCCATCTTCGCAATATCGACGTCGGTTAGTTCCCGAAGTATTTCCGGCGCTTTGGGCCCCTGAAATGCCATGAGCGCAAAGTGATCGCTTAGATTGGTGACCGTAACCTCGAAGTTTGCATTTTTCTTGATCCATTCAAAATCTTTTTCAAGATTTGATGCGTTTACGACGAGCATGTATTTTTGGGGATTGAATCTATAGACGATCACGTCGTCAACCACGGTGCCGCGTTCATTGCAAAGGATCGAATATTGGGCCTTGCCGTCGAAGGTTTTCTTGATGTCATTTGTGGTGAGATGTTGAACGCATTTTTCGGCGTCTTTTCCTGATATTTCTATTTCACCCATGTGTGAAACATCGAAAATGCCGGCGGCATTTCGGACCGCTTTGTGCTCGTCTATGACGCCTGTGTATTGCACCGGCATATCCCAACCCGCAAATTCTACAAGCCTTCCTCCGAGCCTTACGTGTTCATCATAAAGAGGTGTGCGCTTTGCCATATCATCTCCTTTTCATGGCTGACTTTACCGTATTCTTAAGAAGCATGGCGATGGTCATTGGGCCAACTCCTCCGGGAACGGGCGTTATTGCGGCGGCGTGAAGCGAGGCCTCTTTGAACTCGACATCTCCTATGAGACCCCGGTCTTTTGTGTGGTTTGTGCCGACATCTATAACTATCGAGCGTTCCTTTATCCAATCGCCTTTTATGAATTCAGGTTTTCCCAAGGCGGCCACGAGTATGTCGGCGCCTTTGATTTTCGCGGGAAGGTCTTTTGTTTTCGAGTGGCATATAGTTACCGTAGCGTGTCTTGAAAGCAGCATTATTGAGACGGGTTTCCCCACTATATTGCTTCTGCCCACTACCACCGCATTTTTCCCGCTTATGTCGGTTCCGGTGGAATCGATGAGGGCGATAATTCCGGCGGGTGTACACGCCTCCATGCAAGGTTCGCCGCGAAGGAGTTTTCCCAGATTTTCGGGGTGAAAACCATCGACATCTTTTTCGGGGGAAATTGCGGTCAATATTCTTTGCTCATTTAGATGGCTAGGCAGGGGAAGCTGAACCAAAATTCCGTCTATCTTTGAATCTGCATTTAATTTCAACACCAGTTCGTATAGTTCGTCTTCGGTCGTATCATTTGAAAGCTCGTATGAAAAACTTTCTATGCCGGTCTTGGAACAGGCGAGCTTTTTGTTTTTGACGTACATCTGCGAGGCGGGGTCTTGTCCCACAAGTACCACCGCAAGGCCGGGGGTGATGCCTCTTGTCTTCAATGTGTTGATTTCTTTGGACAATTGGGCCCGCACCGAAAGAGCCAGAGCTTTGCCATCGATGATATGTGTCATAGCGAAGGGGAGGTAGCCCCGCAGTCTTAAAAAGTCAACGAATCTTGAATGATAAAGAAAATTGTTTTAAGGGTTTTTAGTCTAGTTGATATTGACAAGGCGCACTGAGCTCACATTTTCAAAATTACCGGTTTCGCGAAGCGTTACGCCAAAGCCTATAGGGTCTAATATTTTTGGGCCGTCGGTTCTAAAGGATATCGAATCTTTAAGCTCTCCCGCTGCAATTTCTTCCCTTTTGTCCTGCGGTGAAAGGATCAAATATTTTAATAGATAAGACCCTGTGCCGGTTCTTTCGACCCGGTAGGCTATCCGGATTTCTACGCCGAATATTTCCCAATCGTATCCGAAACGAAGCGTGAGATCCTCGACTCTTACGTTGCTTGAAATCTCAGGGAAGAAGCCGGCTGCTTTTATGCCTATCGCATGCATCGTTTTTCCGTCTGGTTTGAAATGTTCATTGGCAGAAGGTGCGGAAACGGTAGGTTCTGGCGCGGTAGGTTTCGGAACGGCAGGGTCATCTTGAGGGTTACTTTGTTTAAACATACGGGAATAGAAAAGTGCAGACCAGACGCATTCCTCTCTACTAGGCAATTGTGTCACCTGTCCTCTGTAGGTAAGAGAATATGGGCCTGACGGTTTTGCATAGCATGTTCTTAGATAGTCTAGGCAATGATCGTAAGCGGAGTTTCCCGTTCCGACATTGGCTTCGCACTTTTCAGCGGATGCCGCAGCGATTTCGCACTGGTGGCGTTTTGGCCCTGAAAGCCCGGCGCATGTTGTTCTGGAGTCAGCCATTTTTGAAGAACCTCCGATCGTGATACCGTCTTATCGGCATATCTCCAGAAAAGTTGCGCATTTTCAAAGGACGGTGCGTCAAACCATTGTGACACAGCGTGACGGTCTATTAAAAAAAATTAAAAAAACTCTTACCTTCGAAATACATCTCACACTGGTTTTGGGCACACAGATACATCGTGCGTACATTGAATTTATGTGGGGGCATTTGACCATATGGAAGGGCCGCTGCATACCCCATCCCCATTGAGACATACAAATTCCAGCGTCTGCGAAAGACGTCCCCATACATCATCATGGCCAAGTTCTCATCCCACGGGCCTCCGGCACCAGAATTGCAACTATATATGATCAACGTTACGCCCTGGGGAATATTTTCTTTCGAAATCACGTCTGCCAAATCAGATGCGTCCTCATCAAGATTTATATAGCGCCTTTCATACGTGCCCTCTGCATACGTGCCCTCCTCTGACAGAACCAACGTCTTTTTTGTTCCATGCGCCCCTAAAATAACCTCATCACCGGCACGTAGAAGCGGAAGATACAAGCGCATAATAAGTGCAAATTCTTGTTTATTCTGTATCTCGTAATAAACTACATCATTGTCATCCTCAAGCCGCTGATGCATTGGAGATAGTCTAAAGGACTTACCAGGGTCGTAAGTCGGAAAAATAACGAGTGTAAGAGGCCGATTAGTGCGAGCAGGACGTTTCGGATTTGTCTTAATTGCCGACTCGTACATCCTACGCATTTCTAACACCCGCTCAAAATCGTCGATCGAAAAAAAGCGTCCTGAAAAATCGATGTATTGAGGCGGTGTAAAAAGGAATTGTGTGCGTGGATCATCACGGAACATCTGTGTCCACTTTGGATCAAACATCACTCTTAATGGCATAAAATATATGAGCGATGGATTGCCTTGAAGCGCTGTCTCAATAATAGCTGGATCCTCTAAAAGCCGTTTCAAGTGAGATATTTGCCTCATACGAAGTTCAATTAAATCTGAGTGGTCAATCTCCCGGTTGGATGCTCTGATTAATTCAAGCTTCTGTGCGCGTTCTTCCACAGCTATGGACAACTCTCTATATCTCCCGGGTTCATGACGTATGATTCGAACCCAATGATTAATTGTCAGCTCACCATCCCTTTCAATTGACACTATAAAGTCGACATTTCTTTTATCCTGAAGGGCATTGAGCATAACGTCACTATCTCTAAAATATTCTGACGGGATGTCCTTATATCTTTCGGGATGTACACGCATAAATTCCCGAACAACCCTGAGTCGTTCGGTTAATGGACGAATAACAAAGTATGGATCATAAAAATTCACAACTGGATCTCCACTGGTTCGCGCAAGCGCCATAAGCGCTGGCGAACGATCTTTCACGTCCAGTTCAGCTATTGCCAGAGGATCCTTCTCAATGGATATCTGCCAGTAAATATCCGGATTTTGGACATGCAGATGCCAATCGTTATAGACAAAGCCCGGCATTGTCCCCCGCCTAATCATATAAGCGGTATTACGGGGCGCAACACTCGCGGCTATTCGAAGCGATGCCTCATCGACAGAATTTTGATTGGCCAGATATCTTATCGCACGACCTTCATTATCGCCTGATAGTGCAAGACGGGCCAAGTTTATAGTGCGCATGCTTTTTGGAACATGTACCCAAAAAGCTCCATTGCGAGATACTGCTTCGGTGATATCATTTTCAGTAACAAGGTCACTATGGGATGATTCACATATATGACCAAGCCATGCATCAGACTTTG
>Ga0351877_1017_pt1 | contig 55730 bp, 61 predicted proteins | sample BONcelFGM3001D13_FD_206775 | JGI IMG/M metagenome (GOLD analysis project Ga0351877, IMG submission 206775) | Enriched cells from coal bed in the Powder River Basin, Montana, United States - BONCAT cells FGM rep3 HSBNCT.FGM.300.1.D13 ...
TTCTTATCCAAGTCACCCTACGGAATCGAGCAACGTCCTGAAGACGCTTCAGCGGATTCTGAGCCGGCTCGGCAGGATGAGCCTGCCCGGAGCCGACCAGTTCGAAGCGTTTCTTCGTCATGTCACCCGCCGGAACCGCAGGCCCCGGACACTCTGCAGTCTGTGGCAATCCAACATGCTGTTTCTGTGCATGCTCAAGGATGCGGGCCGGCACGAGTTGTCTGGCATCAGCCGCGCTGACGTGGAGGCCTTCGTCGAGCGGGAACAGGACCGGGGGATCAAGATCACGACGATCCGGACGCGGCTGGTTTGCGTCTGCGCCTTCCTGCGGTATCTGGCCGAGGAGAAGGTCGTCTCCCCGGAGATCTTCGTGCGAAGGATCCGGCTGAAGCTGCCCGAACGGCTGCCGCGGGCGATGGAGCCCGGGGATACGGCCAGGCTGCTTTCCGTCATTGACGACCCGGGGGACCGGGCGATGGTCCTCGTGTTGCTTCGAACCGGCATGCGGATTGGAGAGCTTCTGCACACCCGGGTGGCAGACATCAACGTCCGGGAGCGCCGCATCGAGATCTACGAGGCGGAGAAGAACCGGCTGGGCCGTGTGGTGTACCTGAGCGAGGATGCGCTTTCGGCGTTGGGCATCTGGATGAGCAAACGAAACGTCTTGAAGGAGTACCTGTTCTATGGGCGTAGTGAGGATGGCCGGATGAGCTACAGCACGGCCCGGGCCCGGTTTGCCGGCTATCTCGGGAAGGCGGGGCTTGCAGATCGGGGCTATACGGTCCACACGCTTCGACACACCTTTGCGACAGAGCTTCTCAATGCCGGGATGCGCCTGGAGTGCCTGCAGGTGCTCCTGGGTCATCGAAGCATCGAGGAGACGCGGCGCTATGCCTGCCTTACGGATAAGACACGGGAGGAAGAGTACTTCCGGGCCATGTCCGTAATCGAGAGGGGGACAAACGATGACGGATGCGATCATCCACTGGCGGCGCTATCTGAAGAGGCGCAACTGCTCGCCCAACACGGTTAAGAACTACCTGTGCGCGATCAGAAGCTTTGTGCTGTGGCTCGATGTGCCGATCGAGCACGTCACGCACTCCAAGGTCTCGCACTACATCGACGAGCTGATGAGGCGGCGCCTGAAGCCCAAGACCATCAACTGCCAGCTCAACGTCATCCGGCAGTTCTATTACTACCTGCGTGACGAGGGCGTCCTGGACATCGCAAACCCGGTGAAGAACACGCATGCCCTGAAGATGTCGCGGCCGCTGCCCCGGCACCTGAAGGACGACCAGGTGGAGAGCTTCTTCCAGATCATCACTCGACCGCGCGATCGGGCCATGTTCATGCTCATGGTCCGCTGCGGGCTGCGGGTCGAGGAGGTCGCCCAGCTGACGCTCGGGGCTGTGGACTACAAACACCGGAAGCTTCTGATCGAGGACGGCAAAGGCGGAAAGGACCGCATCGTGTATCTGAGTCAGGATGCCTGCCAGGCCCTTGTGGCCTATCTTCGGGTCCGGCCCTCATCGCGCGCCCGGCGGATCTTCCTCGTGGAGAAGGGCCCCTGCACGGGTCAGCCGATCTCGATTCGCGGCATTCAGAAGCGCATGGAGCACTATGCCCGCAAAACAAAGCTTCGCGTCTCCTGTCATCAGCTGCGCCACACGATGGCCACGCAGCTGCTTAATGCCGATGCCGACCTGTGCACGATCCAGGACCTCCTCGGGCACAGCAATGTCAAAACCACGCAACGCTACTGCAGGGTGTCAAACCTGAAGGTGCAGCGGGATTACTTCAAGGCCATGGAGGCGATCATGAGACAAAACATAGACAGCACTTGATGAACAGGAAAAAGGATGAGATGGTAAACAGGACTTAACAAACCAGAATCCGTGAGAAAAACAGTCTTTGTTACGTATAGCACCTACAAGTGCTCAGAAGCGTTCCGCGCGGCTCACTGAAGATTATCACTTGAAGTATGCAAAAAAGGCAGGGTCATCTCTGACACTGCCTTTCATACTTTTCGATTAGAGGGTCTTGTGCACTTTCGATACGGTTCCACCCCGACTACGGCCCGCCCGACGTGGGGAGAGGCTTATCAGCGGGAGTCAAAGTCGTTGTCTTGTCCAACGTCTTCCGTGGTGGGTCACAGCCGAGTTCCATCACTGATCTCCGTCGAAAAAAGAGTCTGGATATCGTCTCCTCTCCAAGAACCCTCCCTAATTCTCTGACCATAAAGAAGGGAATGAAGGCGAAGAACACGACCAGGGCCCTGGAAAGCCATTCGTAGTTGAATCCGCTTATAACCTCATCAACGGCTCCCATGAGACCTGACCCCCCTATCAAGCCGCAGACCAGGCCCTCGGCAAAACCAAAGACCGCCACACACAGAGTAAACAGAAAAGTCTTGTATAAGGTCGGAACAACTAAAGGCGCGTCTTCAAATCCTCGACCGAGATGCATGGTTTCTGCTACCAGAACTACTTTGGCTAAGATCAGCGCCTTGATTACGCTGATTCCGTAGTCCGTGTAGCTGATTTGATAGTGGGCCAGCATCAGTCTTTGATAATTGAAAAAAACACCGAAGAAAATGGCCATATAAAGCACAGCTGACCAATAATTTATCAGTTCACGGACCAGTTTCTGCTTCCAGTTCCTTTTTTTCTCATTCACGGTGTTCATTGCACGTTGCTCCGGAAGATGGATTCATGGTGCCTGCCTCGCGGAGAAACCCCCGGGGCTATATTTTGGCTTTCATCATCATGCTTATCACTGTCCAATCGCACTGTACCGGGGTTCGTGCGGGTTGGGAAAGGGTGATAGACGCGGTCATGCCGGTCTGTCGCCGCGGCCGAACGCCTCGTCGATGATCGTCTGCAGCCGCTTGAGGATTTCCGGACTCGGCGAAGTGAAGTCCCTCATCTCATAAACCGCCCCCAAGAACTCATACTTGCTTTCGCCGAAGCGGTGATAGGGAAGCAGTTCGTAATCAACCACGTTCTTGTAGGGTTTGATGAACGCCAAAGTCGCCCGAATGTGTTCTTCATCATCGTTGACACCCGGGATGAGCGGAGTACGGGCGATGAACGTTTTATCGGGAAATGTCTCATAGGCTCGTTTGAGGTTGGCACGGATGCGCGTGTTGTCCGCCCCGCACCACTTCTTGTGACGCTCCGGATCGGTCAGCTTGATGTCGTGGAGCACGGTATCGACATGGGGCAAGACCTTTGCCATGAAATCCCATGGCACATTGCTCGCCGTTTCGATTGCCGTGTTGAATCCGCGCTGATGGGCTCCAGCCAGCAGTGCCGCCAGAAAATCAGCCTGAAGCTGGCACTCGCCGCCGCTCACCGTCATGCCGCCGCCGGATTCGCGGTAGAAGGTGCTGTCCTGCTCCACCTCGTCGAGTACCTGGTCTACCGTCATCTCCTGCCCAAACAGATAGAGCGCATGGGTCGGGCAGACGGGAATGCACTTGCCGCAGTTCGTACACAGGTCCCAGTTGATCCGAACCTTGTCGTCTGGCCTGTCGCCTGAACCGACCACATAGATGGCTGACTCCGGGCAGACATTCTTCAAGCAGAACCCGCACTGCTCTTCACCAATGCACTTGCCGGGGTTATACGCAAGTTCCGGCTTTGGGTGAATGCTCTCGGGATTGGAGCACCATTTGCAGCGAAGAGAGCATGCCTTGAGGAAAACGGTCGTCCGGATACCGGGGCCGTCGTGCGTGCAAAAATGTTGGATATTCAGGACCAACCCTGTCAGAGCCTTTGTCTTCACTTGTTGATTCTCCATGCCTTCTCCTCCTCAATCTCCAAGAGAGATGCCGAGCGACCGCGCGATCTGAACGAACTCGCTGTCTGCCGGGACAGTCCTGAATTTGTTGATGGCCTCGGTCATGGGCACGAACTTCAGGTCCGGCGGCTGGAATACCACCATGACCCCGCTCTGGTTGTTGCTCAGGGCGCGCACCGCGCCGGCGCCGTACCCCAACCCAAGCTGGCGATCGACAACGGTCGGTGTCCCTCCTCTGGTCAACTGGCCCAGGACGAGCGGGTAGGTCTCCTGGTCCGTCAACCGCTGGAGATCGAGGGCTACCTTCTCGGCAGCCTGACCGGATTGCTCAATGACATGGGAGCCTTCGTTGCCTGTGGCTCCGGGAGAGAGTGCGGCTTTCATCTTTGGATCCGAGGTCCTGGAGGGTGCATCAAGGCCGGTCAAGGGCCGCGCGCCTTCGGCCACCACCACCAGCCCAAACGTTTGCCCCGCCTCCGCCTTCTCCCGCAGCTTCGCCGCGACCTTACGAATGTCGTAGGGGACCTCGGGGATGAGCACGGCGTCGGCGCAAACGGCCATTCCGGCTTGCAGCGCCAGCCATCCTGCGTGCTCCCCCAGGACTTCGACGACCGCGATCCGCCGTGCGGACTGGGCCGCCTGCCGAGCCCGTTCGAGAATCTCCGCCGTGAAGCTCAGCGCGCTGTTGAAACCGAACGACAGCGCCGTGGCCGCCACGTCGTTCTCGACCGACTTCGGCACGGCGACTGTCTTGAGCCCCTTGCGGCTCAGCTTCCAGAGGATGCTGAACGCTCTGGATCCGACAACGGAGATGAGCGCATCGATCTTCTCCTGTTTGAGGATCTCCAGCAGCTCATCGGACTTGTCCACCTCCTCGACAAGATTCTCGGCGTCGATGACACGAACGTGGAAGGGGTCGCTTTGGGCCGCAGTGCCCAGGATGCAACCGGTCGCGCCGGCCAGGTCCCCCACCATCCGTGGCGTGAGCTTCAGCAGTCCGCCTTCGGGGTGACTCTCGGGGAACAGGAGCCCATCAAAGCCATCGCGGATGCCCACAACTTCCCAACCCAGTTCGGTCGCTGCGAGGACCGCGCCTGTGATGACGGCGTTGAGACTGGGGACAAAGCCGCCACCAAAATTGATGGCAATGCGTTTTATTTGTGTTGTCATGATCTCGCTCCTTTTCTGGGCTGCAGCCGCTGTTCAACCGCACCTTTTCTTGCGATCACTTCTTCCCCTCGTGGGTGGCCTTCACTCCCGCCCCTGCGTTTTGCACCACTGCGCGCATATCCTCCAGCAAATCACCGGAGCGGTCGATTTCCTCTTCATCCGTTGGTTGGACTGGAGCACCCCCGGTTTCCCGGGGGCGCTCGGTAACCTTGTTGCCGAGGCCGCCGTAATACACTTTTCCTTTCCAGCCCTGGAACCGTAATCTTATTCCATAATCCCGATGCCTGACATAAGCGGGTGATCCTTTTCGCTGGCCAACCGCTTCTCCCGTGGCTGGCTCCAGTAATCCCAGCGCGCAGTCGGTGTGAACACGCCGGTGACCGCCGCATTGACGAGGGCCTCCGGGTTGGCGTAGATCCAGGTCGTGCCCTCCGCTCCGAATCCCGCGCCCAGCTTCGTGTACTTGAAGCTGCTCGTGGCGATGGTGATGTTCTTCGGGTAGTGCCGGAACGGGGTCATCAGCATGCAGGTCTGGTGGTAGATCTTGCCGCCGGCGTCCTCGATGGCCTTGGTATCGCCGTAATGCTGTGCCATGAAGTAGGTTGGCGTGTCGGTCTGGACCCAAAGCTGAACACCTTCTTTGACCTTCTTGCCCTTCACCAGGCGGGCGATCTCGCGGACCTCGTCGAAGGTCGCGTGCGGACAACCGACAATCACGATGTCCACAGGCTTCGCTCTATCCGGGCCGGGCGCCGGCGCAAGACTGTTGAGGTAGTGGTACATCTCAACGATGTCATCCATCGTCACTTTGTACCGTTCCGGGTTCTTGGGCATCTTGCCTTTGAAGGCGGCTTCCAGCGTCGGAGATTCCGGCGTGATACCCATGAGATGCAGGATCGGGTCGTTCATGCCGGGCGAAGCGCACGAGATCAGGTTCTTGGTCGCGCCCGCGCTCATCCTGGTGATGGGCAGGTTGAGCACGGCCATGATCCGGTTTTCCGCCTTGTTAGCGATGACGGCGCCCAGGGCGCCCCAATCAGCCATCCCCTTGATGTTGTCGCGGACTTCGTCATCCAACTCGACGATGCACTTGGCCGCACGATACTCATCGAGATGAGTACCGTATTTGGGCAGGCAGCCGGTGTAGGCGCAGTAAACGGTGTTGACGGGGGATTCCCGGTTGGTCCGTGCTCCCAGGACGGTGTTGATGTAGCACGCCGCACTGGATTCCGAGCTGGCGGCGTATTCGCCCATCTTGGGGATGCGGGTGTTGAGGTAAGGGTTGCACGAGAGCCAGCTTAGCCAGCCATGCTCCGCCAGCTTGTCGTAACCCGCCTTTAAATCTCGCACCATTTCCTCGTCGAGCTTGAAGCTGCCTTTGCCTGGAATCTCGAAGTTCCAGGGGTAGCCCTTCTGGTCGACCTTGTCGAACTGGCACATATAGGGATCGCTTCCGCACACGCAGCCGGTTTCGTCGGCCACGTGGGCGTCCTTCATCGCGAAGATCGGGTCATAGAGCCGGCTGTGTCCCAGATCGTAGGCGTTCAGTTTCTCCAATGTTTTCGGATCCCTGGGGTTCTTCGACCAGATGGGAACGCCGTTCAAGACGAGGACGAGGTCCACCATTTCCGTGGCCTCGACCGCTAAGCCGAAATCCATGAGCTTGTCCATGCAGAACTTCTTGGCTTCGCCATGCTTGCCGTCAAGCATCTCTTGCTGGAATTTTGTAAGTTTCATTGTTATCTCCTTTCTATAAATGTCGTTTTTATTTCGTTGGCCGTACTAACCCTTTCGAGTTATGGTCACGGTGGCCTTCTGGCCGACCGCTGGCGCGTCGATCTCAACTATGTCGCCGGTCTTAATGGTCGTGATCGGATCCTGGTCCAACTTGTCCACGGCCGGAATCTCACTAGCAATGGCGCCGCTGATATCGAAGGGGAAGACCTCTCGGCAAATGATGCCCGCGGGGCCGTGATGCGACTCCTTGACCTTGTAGTACAGGCTGACAGCGCCGCTGGTGGAGCCGGTCACGGTGGGATAGACCACGATCTTGTCCGTCACGGACTTGCCGTGGTTATCCCAGCCGGCCGTCATGATGCAGCCGTCCTCGTTGCCCACGTGGTTGAACGCCCATCCAAATCGATGGCTGAACACCATCGCTTCGGCTTTCGCCTTGCCTTTCGACCTGGCAATCCCTGTTAAAACGATCTTCTTTTCCATTGGTTACTTTCTCCTTTCGTGTTTAGCGCCGCTTCCTGTGCGGAAACGCAGCGCGGGTTTTGTCCTCCGGCGACTTCCAGTTCAGCGCTGGAGGCCCTCGAACAATCGGATAATCCGACCGATCTTTTAATTACTGTTGTCACTCCTTTCCATGGCTCAGCCCATCTGCTCTTCAGTCCGCGCGATGATCTCGGCCTGCTGCGCCGGCGACAGGTCCACGAAGTACGCGCAGTAGCCGGCAATGCGCACCACCAGGTCCCGGTACTTTTCCGGGTTGTTCTGCGCTTCCAGCAGGGACTGCTTGTTGAGGATGTTGAACTGGATGTGCGCATGCTTCTGGGCGGACCAGGCGCGAATGAGCTGCATGAGGCGGCGCGTCCCCTCTTCTCCGGCCACGTTCGCGGGCGCCATCTTCATGTTGAGCAGGTCTTCACGATGCTCTTTGTAGATGTGACAGGTCGCCCGCGCGATGGACTGCAGGGTCACCGTTGGGCCCTTGGTGTCGCAGCCGTGCGAGGGAGCAATCCCGTCGGAGAGATATTCTCCGGCCGGCCGGCCGTTCGGCGTGGCCATGGTCACCATCCCTGAGGGGACATGAAAGGTGATGGGAATGATGCGCAAGTTGAAGCTTTGACCATGCGGCTTGGGATGGTTGCGGGCATACTCCATGACCGTACGCTGGATCTCGTAGCCGATCGCGTCCACCCACTCGATGCCGTTGCCGTACTTGGGAGCATTGAGGCACAGTTGGCGAATGGCCTCCCTGCCTTCCCAGTTCTTCTCCGTGGCCTCCAGAAGCTGGTCCCAGGTGAGCTTCTTCGTGTCATAGATGAGGTGCTTCACGGCCGCCAGGGAATCAATGGCGGTCGCAAACCCTCCAACCACGTCGATACAGGATGCATCCAGCGCCCCGGGGAAGTAATCGCCGTGCGTGTGGAGGTCCCGGCCATGCTCCATCGCCAGGTCATGCAGCAGGGAGGTCAGCGGTGCCGCAATATATTTCGGCTTTAGCTCGAGCGCCTTGTAGACCTGGATCATGCAGTGCCGCATGACGTTTTCCAGTTGAAGACTGAAAGCATGCCACAAGTCGTCGAAGGTCTTGAAGGTCCTCGGGTCGCCCGTTTTCAAGCCGAACTGCTCGTCCTTGTAGATCTTCATTTTGCCGTCCCGGAACGTCATCTCAAGGACCACGCCATAATTGATGGCGGAATTGCCGGTCTTGCCGGTCTCGCGGTTGGGCAGACGCGATTCCGAGCACCCCGACATGGCGTAATCCAGAGCCTCCTTCATTACGATCCCGTTGCTCACGAACCACGGAATCATGAACTCGTCATTGATCATCTTGGGTGAGCCTTTGCCGTCCTTGATGGTCTCGGCCACGGCATGCAGGAACCTGTCGGGCGTATTGGCGTGGACCCGGACCCCGAGCTCCGGATAGCTGATCGGCAGTGGCCGGGTGGATTCCAAAAGCACGTACGATAGTTCGTTCGTGGCGTCGAGACCGTCGGGGGTCTGGCCGCCGATGGTCACCGTCTCGTGATGGGAGAATCCCTGGCGGCCCTTGGCCATGGCAGGAGACATCTGGGACTCGATGCTCTGCATCATATTCAGCCACAGGCATTGAAACAGTTCCTGCGCACCTTCCGGCGTAATCCGGCCTTCTTCGATGTCCTTCTTGTACGTGGGATAGAAATACTGGTCCATCCGGCCGGAGTTGATCTGTCCTCCGACCATCTCCTCCAGGCGTGCGAAAAGCTGAGTGAACCACTGCGCCTGGATCGCTTCCCGGAAGGTGCGCGCGGGATTTTCCGGGACCCACGCGCAGACGGCCGCGATCTCCTTCAGTTCCTTCTTGCGCTGTGCGTCCTTCGCTTTGGCTGCCATCTCGGCGGCCAATTCGGAGTAGCGCCGGGCAAAGAGGCTCAATGCGTCGCAGGCGATGACGGCCGCTTCATAAAATGGCTTCTTGTAGGCCAGATCCCGCGGGTGTTCCAGCGCGGCCAACCGGGCCTGGGCCTCCTCGCGCATGCCCTTGCAGCCCCGCTTTAGCATCTTCTCGAAATCGATGACCCAGTTCTGGGAATGCCGCATGGTTGAAGACTGGAGGACCACGAACGTCTGCTTGAGCCCGATGTTCTTGGGATCCGAACCAAAACTGATATGTCGGGATTCGGGAGGCAGGGACTTGATGTAGTTCGGGGTGAAGTCCTTGCCGTTCCAGTAGGGGAAGAGAATCTCGTCAATGATCTTTTTGTCTTCCTCGGTCACGGTAATGGCGTCCGGGGCTCCTTTAGCCGCAATGAACGCTTCTGCGCCGGCTTGCATGATGGTTCCATCCAGCTCCGGGTACACCAGGGTGTATCGCCCCAGCCAGGTGTTGGGCCGGCCGACGATTAGCTCATCGTCAAAGATGGCGACGGACATTTTTTCAGCAATATGCTTCAGGGCTGTGGCCCAGCGCCAGACCAGCGGCTGGCCTTCCGTGGCCTTGAAAGATTCCGTGAAGTACACGGCTCTCTCCAGGGTGACCCGGGGCGGGCCGTAGGAGCGGATGGCGTCAAGGGTCCTGAGAATCCGGTCGGTCGCGGTTCCATGCAATACCTTTTTGCCATCGACAATGGCCTTTTCCTGTGCGGAAAGGGTGGGGGTGATGCCTTCGCTCATTGTGATTCCCTCCTCAGTACGTGCTCTAGGCGGCTTTATGGATTATGCTGACTAAGAACAACTTCACGGCTGCGCTTACACTTTCTCGTCGCTCAAAACGCGTTGGCTCTTCCTCAATTGAAAATCACGCTCTCCTCGAGCCTTTGGCACATGGACTCGGATTGCCTCGTGCCTCATCGGGAAGTCTCTCTGGTTAATCTCGAACTCAGGTATATGGTATGGTAAAATTATCAAAAACCGGCGTCTATACTACCTTAGTAGTATGTCGCTCCGCCGGATGACCGAAAGCGCACCCGGCAGCGTCTGACTGGCCGATTTTTAGCGGGGGGAGATGCGGATGGATTATTCGACGGGCTCGATGCCTGCCTTTTCGGTCAGGCGCACAAGGTCGGCAACCGACTCAGCGCGCAGCTTCTCCATGAGGCGGCCTCGATGTATCTTGACCGTGGCTTCAGAGATAGCCAGCTCCGCCGCAATCTGTTTGTTCAACAGAACTCATTCACGCATTGAATATAGAAGATTACTAATTGAAATAATCAAGCAGGCAAAAGTCGTCATGCAAGTCAAGTCCGGCACGTTGGGCTTGCGAATGATTTCATTTCTGCTCCACGCGAGCTTTGTTGGCCATGCGTACGAGTTCCCAGTAGGGGGGCCTGTAGCCCTGCTTCTCCTGGAAAGCAGCTGCCTGGGTCAGTACACGATGCCTGATCTTCTCGTGCATGGAGCTGAGTTCCAGGCTGCGGAGCGCCGCTGTCGCATTCATCCCCTCCGGGACCGGACCCACCCCGCCGAAGACGTTGATAGCGGCGCTGTACCCCTTCGCTAGTATCGCCGGCGGTAGCAGCCACCAGATGTATGGAATCACATTCCCTTCATCGGCACCTTCGAGCATAGCCTCGACGACGGCGTTGTCCACGTGGTCCTGCCACAACGTCTCGGGGTCTCTCCATTCGACCACGACAGAGAGCTGCGGGTCGTACTCGAGATCAGCCGGGGCCTGGGTCTCAAAGTGGGTCACTCCGAAGTAGGAAAGCCACCTGACAACCCCCGGGGAGGACATGTGGGTTGTCCCCTTCCAGAGCTCGACACCGGACTGGCGGTAAGCCCAGGAAGCCACCTCCGAGCAGAACATCTTGGATGAATCATGGTAATCCATCTCGAAATCATAGGGGATGTGACGGCTCTTCGCCTCTTCATAGGCCCTTTTTGCCGCCCTGTGAGGAAGCATCGGGTCGCCCTTCATCTGCGGGAGATCTGACCGGAGCCTGAGCAGCATGATCCTGAGTTTCTTGTCTTTGATATAATCCTCGAACGACGACACGACGACCCCCACCTCGATGTGCGATTCTATGATGCCTGGCTCGCCTGTCTTATCGTCCACGTACAGCAAGGCCACGTGGGAGAAATTCCCAGGGTAGTCGTTCCCGCGGGCGATCAGGGCTGACGTCGGTGCGCCGCCCCGCGAAACCAGGATGTCGCCACTGTGGAGTTTCAAGCTACGGAACGTATAGGACGGGGTGACGGAGGGCACCGTATCCCCAAGTATGCGGGCCGGACAGGAACCTGCAGGTGCCTGAAGAATGACCTCCTCCAGGGCTGCCCGTCCCCCATAGATCAATCGGTAGAGGCGGTCCCGGGTGGCACGGTCATTCATGTCCCAGTTTTCCGACTGGCGCTTGAGAAGGCTTCTCGTTTCCGTCATCAGGTCAATGTAATCCAGGAGCCTTTCCGGGCAGGCGGCCACCATGGTCCCGAGGGTGCAGATATTCTTCTCCATATTCGTGAAGATTGCCGCGTCCGGCGGGAATCGCGAGGCCTCCAAGGTCGCTAGGTATTGCCTGCCCAGATGGAAGTCCTTGTCGATCAGTTCCTTTAGGCCCACGCAGCCGATGCCACGTGCCTGCAGGAAGGATGCCTCCAGGGCATTCCATGCTGCGTCCTGTTTCCATGTGAAGGGCTTTCCGGCAACTGACTCCGCGAGGGTCCAGTCCGGCGTGGAAAGGGACAGTACCAAAACGGCCACAAAGACGATCCCGGAAAATACTCTTTTGCAGTTCATGGGATGCATCATTTACCCTCCGTTTCCGAAAAGGTTATCATCTCATTAAAACGAAATAGACTGAAGATTTGTCATCGTAATGAGTGAAAAGGCAGGGCCATCTCTGACCCTGCCTTCTGCTGCAGTAAAAGAACCATTGTTACAGCCCGCTCAAATGGGGCATCCCTTTCACCGATCGTCCTGCGCGTCGAAAGCGCTCCACGTCTAAGGTCCGCCTGATGTGGGCGGAGGTCTGTGATCGGGAGGCAGTGTTGTCGTCTTGTCTCCCGGTGTGGCGCAGGAAAGAAGCAGCGTAAGAAATGTCAGCCCTATCAGAAGCATGGAAAGAATCTTTTTCGTCCACATGGCTTGGCCTCCTTTACGATCGTTGCTCTTCTCAGAACTGCTGGAACTTACTACTTCGCGGGCGGTGCAGCCATACCCTCACCGGTCGCGGGGGCTTCCGCCGCCTTCTTCTTATCGGGCGTCTGGGCCTGTCGCTTCTTCGCCTTCTCGGACTTCTTCACGGGCTTCGTGTCCGGCTTGTCCATCCCAGCCCCAGTGGCCGCGGGAGCTTCCGCTGCCTTCTTCTTCTCGGGCGTCACGGCCTGGCGCTTCTCGGACTTCTCAGTCTTCTTCCCATCGATGGGTCCTGCCGGTTTGTCAGCTCCCGTTGCGACCGGGGGTGCCTGCGCAAAGCTCAGACCCACTACGCCGAACAAAAAGAGAACGGCCACCATCATCGCGAAATACTTTTTCATATCCGTAACCTCCATTTTTCTTATTTAGTTAGCCTTCCGGCTACATCTGACTTGCCTCCTGAATGACAGCCGATGGGATGACCAAAGGACCGCCATACCGTGGAATCGACGCTGACTATTCCTCATCTCCTCTCAATTGCCGTCAAATCGAAGACTTTACAATCGTTCTTCATGCTGACCACGTCCAATCGCCTTTCTTCGCTTCATTCATCAAACGCACTCCGAACATAACTTGGAAAATTCAATATTTCGAATGCCTCGAATCTCTCAACCTCCTGCATGAAAAAAAGCGCTTCCGTGAGCAAGCGAAGGACCGCCCATCTCCTCGGAGATGCATGTTACGACTTGTTATTTCTCATCGCCCATTCAATGGTATCAATGAGGGCCTGGTCATCTACGGGTTTACGGAAGAATGCCACGACGCCCAATTCCCCTGTGAGCTCCCACGTCTGCGCATCGTCATAGGCTGAAACGGCAATGACCTTAACCCTGTCTTTTCGAGCCGACAGCTTCTTTATGAGTTCCATGCCCGTCATGCCCGGCATCCGCATATCCACAATGACAACGCCGTACTCGCCGGGGTCCTTCGTGTCCAGGTATTCCTCGGCGGAGCGAAAGTCCAGGGAACGATACCCGGCTGATTGCAGAAGCAGCCGGAGTGCCCTTCGAACCGACTCGTCGTCATCGATCACATGGACTCGGATTGCCTCGTGCTTCATCGGGAAGTCTCCCAGGTTAATCTCGTAGTCAGGATGTGACATAGTAAAAAGACTCGGAACCGTTGTCTATACTACCTTAGTAGTATGTCGCTCCGCCGGATGACCGAAAGCGCACCCGGCAGCGTCTGACTGGCCGATTTTTAGCGGGGGGAGATGCGGATGGATTATTCGACGGGCTCGATGCCTGCCTTTTCGGTCAGGCGCACAAGGTCGGCAACCGACTCAGCGCGCAGCTTCTCCATGAGGCGGCCTCGATGTATCTTGACCGTGGCTTCAGAGATAGCCAGCTCCGCCGCAATCTGTTTGTTCAACAGACCGGCGATGACATGGCGAAGGATCTCGTATTCACGCGGCGTAAGCAGTCCGATGCGTTCGCGGATTTCCCGGACTTCCTCAAATTCAGCCTTGGTCTGTAAGGATATTTCAATTGCACGGTGGACAGCCTCCAGGAGGCGATCGTCATCGCAGGGTTTTGTCAGGAAATCGACAGCCCCTTTTTTCATGGCCCGGATGCCCATGTCAAGCTCGCCGTGGCCGGTAAGGAAGATAATGGGCATGCTGCTGTAGCCGGACCGGAGGAGTTTTTCCTGCAGATCCATTCCGCTCAACCCGGGCATTCGCACATCGAGAATGATGCACCCGACACCATCGTAATGCTGCCGCGCCAGGAACTCCTCTGCCGATGCATAGGTCTCTGCCCCGTAGCCCGCTGATGCCAGAAGAAAGAAAAGAGCCCTGCGCATTGAATCATCATCGTCGATAACAAATACTGTTTTGGGTCGAGGTTTGTTCATCGAATCACAACTCAGCGTTCACAGGCCTCTGATTGTCTGCCGCCGGTATTTCAAATGTGAAGGTGGCGCCGCCGTCCGCGTTGTTTTCAGCCCAGATGCGCCCGCCGTGTGCCCGGATGATGGAACTGCTTATGCTCAGGCCAATACCCAAACCGGTGTTTTTTGTCGTGAAAAAAGGCTGCCAGATATCCTCCAGCTTGCCCGGATCGATGCCCGGGCCGAAGTCTCTCACAGACGCCTGGACACCGTTATCGGTTGTGCGGGTTCGCAGAATAATGCGTCGCTGCAGGCGCGGCCGCCCCGACACGGCATCCGCGGCGTTCATGACGAGATTGAGCACGACCTGTTGCAATTGGACCCTGTCTCCGCTGGTCAGGGGCAGCAGGGCATCAAAATCAGTTTCGATCTCCATATTCCGGATAACGGCTTCCCCCCGCACCAGGGTCAACACCTCTTGCACAACCGAATTGAGATCAAGCGGTTTCCTCTCCGTCATCTTCCTCCTGACCATGGCCCTGAGGCTCGTGATCACGCCCGCTGCCCGCTTGTCGTCCTGGACGATGTTTTGCAAAATCGTGCGGAACAGATTGGGATCCTGTGTGTCCGATTGCAGGAAGCGAAGCGCCGCCTGCGCGCTGCTCAGGATGGCGGCAAGAGGCTGATTCAACTCATGGGCCAGGGAACTCGTGAATTCTCCAAGTGTCGACACCCGGGTGACGTGGGCAAGATCCTCCCTGAGCTTTCGGGTCTCCGACTCGATCAGCTTCCTGCCGGTGATGTCTTCGACAAACCCCGAGTAGAATGTCTGTCCATCCGGACCGGTTACGCGTCGGGCACTCATCGAGACGCAGATTTCGGTTCCATCACGGCGACGGAACTGGCTTTCATAGTTCAGAATCACCCCTTGTTTTTCCAGCCGCTGAACATATTCTGAACGTTCGTGCTCGTTGACCCATACATCCTTTCCGAGATCCCGCGTCGATGAGATTAATTCTTCCGGCGAGTCATAGCCCAGCATTCTTGAAAGGGAAGCGTTGGCCGTCAGGAGCTTTCCCCCGGGCAAGGACTCGAAAATACCTTCAAGGGCGGCCTCAAAAATGCCTCGGTACTTTTCTTCCGCCTTACTCAGGGACTGCTCGGCAATATTCTTGCGGCGCATCTGAACAATGAGGAAAACGATGAGGGCGGTTTCCACCAGGCAAAAGGCCAGAATCCCGATGATGTAATGCCGTATGCTCCATAGTGTGAATTCCCGATTCACGACGATGCTTCCTTCAGGCAGATCGTCCTCGCTCATATTCCAGTGCCGGAGCTGGCGCCAATCAAACATGGGAACGGGAGACACGTCCAGGACGGTCGGAATATCATCCGGAGTTTTTGTGCCTGCGAGAATATCTAGAGTCAATTGACCCGCCTTTGCGCCGATAAGCTCGTAGTTGATGAGACTGCCCCCAACGATCCCGTGTCCCAGCGTGACGTCCAGGATTCCGAAGATGGGGACCGTAGAGACCTGGCTCAGCTGCTGCACCAACTCCGGGGCGGTGTAGCTTTTACCGGCAACATCCTGAATAACGGTCAAGGCAAGGACGATGGAACCGGGGGGTATGTGGGATATCGTCGCCAGAATGGCCTCTACGGGCATGTGGCTCAGGTAGATAAACTCCAGCCGTCCCTCCCATTCCTTTGAACTGTGTCGAGCCTGATCCTCTATCCTTCTGTCGATTTCATGGACGCCGCTTACGATATATACGCGTCTTGCCCCGGGAACCAGCTTCAGCGCAATTTCGAGGGTGCCGGTGATGTCAGCTGTTGGGATGTGTCCGATGATGCGGCGGTCCATTTTGGGACTATCGATTCTCTGCGGCAGATACAGGGCAAGGATGGGGACATCGGGGAGGATGTCTCTGCAATCCTTCAGCACAAATTCCAGGGCTTCAGGGAACATGGTGATGATCATGTCGGGCTTGTGATGGCTGTACCGCATGCGCATTTGCTCGACCAGAAGTTTCCTGTGCTCGGGTCCGGGGTTTCGTTCCAGATCCAGGAACTCAAAAAATTGGTTCCGGTTGGAGATTCCGTGGGACTGCAGCGTTGTTGAGAGCCCTTTGTCGGTCCCCCAAAAAACGGGTCCATTGCTTTGGAAGGAATGCAAGATCAGAATTTTTGTCGAGTCGAGATCGGATTGGGCGAGGCTGGAGCCGCAAGACCCGAAGATCAAATACACAAGGGCAAGACAGAATAAAGTTGCTTTGGTCGAGCTCGAAATCAATGTGAAACTCCCACATCCGGCGTAGTCACAACAGGGATTCCACCGGGAGCAGAGCGATTAATCACATTTCCGGTATTTTCCAAAAGCCGACATACGGCTCCCAATAATAGACAATCTCTTTGTCTCCGTGAATTGGCTGATTTAATACATCTTTTGATGCCGGAAGTGAAGTCGAAAAATGCGCTTCAGATGGAGGGGAAATAGAAGACAGTCGGCTATGTCGTTGGAAGGGGTGTATCCGTGCCTTTTCGTCCATTTCCGATTGAAAGGCCCATAAAAAATGGATAGGCAAAATTATCGCTTTCAGGAAGGAGGACACAGCATCAACCTATCTGAGCTGGCTGTTCACCAAAACGTTGACCAAGCATCTCTCAAAAGACAAAAGGGGTTGACCCTACGAAGAGCCAACCCCTTGATTTTTCATGGTGCCGAAGCCGGGACTTGAACCCGGACGGGCTTCCCCACTACCCCCTCAAGATAGCGTGTCTACCAAATTCCACCACTTCGGCGTTTGTGTGTAAATTTATTAGCCTGTTCGGGCGTCTTTGTCAATACCGGAACGCTATTTCTTCTCCGGCGCAGGGGCCGGCGGCACAACCGGAGCGGGCACTGTCTGCTCAATGGGTGCCGGCACCGCTCCCTGCATGACGGAGCTTCCCTTGTGTACGGCAAAGTACGCAAGCCACAGGGACGTGAGCATGAACACAACGGCAACGGCCGTCGTCATCTTCCCGAGCAGGGTGCCGGGACCGGAGCTGCCGAAGAGCGTCTGGCTCGAACCGCCGAAGGCGGCCCCCATGCTGGCCCCTTTGCCCCGCTGGAGCAGCACGATGATGATCAGGAAGATGCAAACCAAAACGTGGATAATGCTGATAAAGATGTGCAACGTTCAAACCCCTTCATTTCAATAGTGGATGATCTTTCGGAAGGACACCGCGTCGAGGCTCGCGCCTCCCACCAGCAACCCGTCGATGTCCTTCTGCGCCATGAGCGATCTCGCGTTTTCGGGATTGACGCTTCCCCCGTAGAGGATGCGGATTTCGGCCGCGAGATCCTTCCCGTGGATCCGCTCGAGAAACTGACGGATGAAGTCGTGGACCTCTTCTGCCTGCCCGGGGGTGGCCGTCTTTCCCGTCCCGATGGCCCACACGGGCTCGTAGGCGACAATGGCCCGCCTTATATCATCGGCCGGGATATTATTCAATCCCTCTTTTAGCTGGCGCCGGAGGACACTGAAGGTCTGGTCCGCCTCCCGCTCTTCCAGGGTCTCCCCCGCGCAGACAACGGGGCCAAGACCGGCCCTGAGCGCCGCCTTCGCCTTGCGGTTGACGTCCTCGTTGGACTCCCCGGACCATCGGCGGCGCTCCGAGTGCCCGATGAGCACGTAGCGGCATCCTGCATCGAGGAGCATCGGCGCCGACACCTCGCCGGTGAAGGCCCCCTCCTGCTCCCAGTGAACATCCTGGGCGCAAAGGGCGATGGCCGTATCCTTCAGGGCTGCTGACAGGGCGTGCAGGGCCGTGAAGGGGGCGGCGATGGCCACGTCGCGGTCGGCCATGGCCGGCAAGCCCGCCGACAGCTCCCGGGCAAACCCGACGGCCTGCGCCACGGTCTTGTGCATCTTCCAGTTGCCGATAATGAGCGCCCTTCTCAAATCCCTACCCTCAAATCAGCGGTGGTTCCGACTGTGTCGGCTGATTGGAATACTGGAATAATGGAGTATTGGGGCTGAAAAACCCATCTTCCATTATAAAAACCCATTATTCCAACATTCCATCACTCCACCATTCCATCCGGGGCCTAGAATCGTTTGGCCATGTAACGGGCCAGGTCGAGCATCCGGTAGGCGAAGCCGCTTTCGTTGTCGTACCAGGCGAAGACCTTCACCAGGTTGCCGTCGAGGACGTTGGTGAGCGGCGCATCGAAGATGGCCGAGTAGGGGCTGCTCACGAAGTCCACCGAGACGAGCTCCTCCTCGCAGTACTGGAGGATGCCTTTCATTTTGCCGGCCGCGGCGGCCTTGACGGCATCATTAATTTCGCTGACGGTGACATTGCGGCCCACTTCGGCGACGAAATCAACGCAGCTGACATTGGGCGTGGGGACCCGCAGGGCGACGCCGTCCAGCTTTCCCTTCAGGGTGGGGATGACCTCTCCGACGGTCTTGGCGGCCCCCGTCGTCGTGGGGACGATGGACATGCCGGCAGCCCTGGCGCGCCGCAGGTCCTTGTGGGACCCGTCGAGAAGCCTCTGGTCCATCGTGTAGGCGTGGCAGGTTGTCATGAAGCCCCGCTTGACCCCGAAGGCGTCGTGAAGCACCTTGACCACGGGTGCCAGGCAGTTCGTCGTGCACGAGGCGTTGGAAACGACGTGGTGCTTTGCCGGGTCATATGTCTGCTCGTTGACCCCCATGACAAAGGTGCCGTCGATGCCTTTTCCGGGGGCGGCGATGATGACCTTCTTCGCGCCGGCCGCAAGGTGCGGGGCCACTTCCGCTTTCTTCCTGAATTCGCCTGTCGACTCCAGTACGATGTCGACACCGAGCTCCTTCCAGGGCAGCAGCGCGCAATTGTCCGTGATGTTAGTGATCCGGATCTCCCTGCCGTTGACGAGAAGGGCCTTGTCGGTGCAGGAGACTTCGCCCGGGAATTTCCCGTGGACGGAGTCATACTTGAGAAGGTGGGCGAGGATGGAAGATTTTGCCCTCGAGTTGACGGCAACGATCTCGATGTCATCGCAACCGATCGCGGCCCTGACGAGATACCGGCCGACGCGGCCGAACCCATTTACTGCACACCGAACCCCCATGTTGCTACCTCCTGGTCGGTATTTGAGCTTCCCGGGGCGAAGGGGCCGTGGGAAGACGGGAATTTATGCTTTTCCGCCTCGCCGGGTTCCCCAAGGGGCAAAACCGGCCTTGGATGAACCATTTAAAAACCGACTACTTTTAAACAGCCCCGGTTCCGGAGTCAATCTTTTTTTGCCCCGATCCCGTCCGCCCGGCCGCGGGCCCCCTTTTCCCCCTTGACAGGACGTCGGTCAAAAGGATAGGCATAATGCAAGAGGCAAAAGGCTAAGGGTAAGGAAGAAAAGAAGATATTCCCTTTTCGATTCTGTCGGTCTCTCGCCGGGGTTTCCTGCCCGGAATCTTTATCTTTAATCTTTCGGCGAAAAGCATGGACAAGAACATCCGTAAATCCGTCATTGCGGGCACGTGGTACCCCGGGGATCCGTCAATTCTCACAGGCGATATCCGCAGTTATCTCGACAAGGTTCCCGAGCAGCCCGTCGGGGGCCCTGTCGTGGGCCTCGTCAGCCCCCATGCCGGTTATGGGTACTCGGGGCAGATCGCCGCTCACGGCTACCGGCTCATCGAGGGGAGGCGCTACGACGCCGTGGTCGTCATCGGGCCGAGCCACCGGGTCCTTTTTCACGGCGCCTCGGTCTGGCCCTCGGGGGGATATGAAACGCCGCTGGGCGTCGTCCCCATCGACAGCGAGCTGGCAGGCGCCATCCTCGGGGCGGACCCCGTCCTGAATTCCGACTGGAAGCCGCACGCGGGCGAACACTCCGTCGAGATCCAGCTGCCCTTTCTGCAGGTGGTGCTCGGGACGTTTGCCTTTGTCCCCGTCGTGATGGGGACCCAGGACTTGCGGACCTGCGAGGCCGTTGCCGGGGCCGTCTTCCAGGCGGCAAAGGGGAAAAACGTGCTCGTCGTGGGAAGCTCCGACCTCTCGCACTTCCACACCTACGAGCAGGCCAGGCGCCTCGACCAGGCGGTCGTCGACCTCGTGCAGAAGCGCGATTACCGGGGGCTCGCCCGCGAGCTCGAGGACGGGAGCTGCGAGGCCTGCGGAGGGGGTCCCATGGTGGCGGCCATGCTGGTTGCCGAAAAGACCGGTGCCCGCGGCGTGAAGGTGCTCCGGTACGCGAACTCCGGTGACGTGACGGGAGAGAGGCGCCAGGTGGTGGGATACCTCTCGGCGGCCTTTTTCAGGGAAACCCCGGGGGAAACGTGATGGTAAAAAAGAAGGACGACATCGACATGGGACTTTCCGACGACGAGAAGCAGGCGCTTCTCCGGATCGCCCGCGCTTCCATCCAGGCCGAGCTGGCGGGGAATAAGCCGCAGGCCGTGAAAGGGCAGGGCACCCTGGAAGAGAAGCGGGGGGCCTTTGTCTCCCTGAAAAAGCGGGGCCGCCTGCGAGGCTGTATCGGCTTCATCGAGGCGAAGAAGCCCCTGGCGCGGACCGTAGAGGAAATGGCCGTAGCCGCGGCGTTCCATGACCCGCGGTTCGAGCCGCTGAACAAAGAGGAACTGGAGGAGCTGCGGCTGGAAATCTCCGTCCTCACCCCATTGCGCAAGGTCGCCGACACGGGCGAGATCGAGGTCGGCACCCACGGGCTCTACATCCGCAAGGGCGGCCGCGCGGGACTGCTCCTTCCCCAAGTGGCGACGGAATACGGCTGGGACGGGGACACGTTCCTGAAGGAGACCTGCCGCAAGGCCGGGCTCGCCCCCGACGCCTGGCGCGACCCGGAGACGGAGATCTATCTCTTTTCGGCGGATGTGTTTGGTGAAGAATAGGCAAAGGGCGCAGGGCTAAGGGCTAAGGGTGAAAAAGATGAAATTGACTGTTTTTTGCCTTTAGCCCTTCGCCTTTTGCCTTAAGCTTGTTGTAAAAAAACCCTTGACAAAAACCCCATTTGACACTAACCTTCATTGCTTCTACGCCCGGCGTGCGCCTTCGTGCGTTATAAGGGTACGATTTCTTTGAAAGATTGTATGAAATGGCTGGCGTAGCTCAACAGGTAGAGCAGCTGATTTGTAATCAGCCGGTTGCGGGTTCGAGTCCCATCGCCAGCTCCAGGTTGCCCGTATTGATCATTGAGATCAGGAGGGGTTCCCGAGTGGCCAAAGGGAGCAGACTGTAAATCTGCCGGCGCAGCCTACGGAGGTTCGAACCCTCCCCCCTCCACCATATCTTTCACTCACCGGGCGCCTGCAAAAGGCCGATGAGTGAAACCCGAGAAGAACGAGCGGGAGTAGCTCAGTGGCTAGAGCGTCAGCCTTCCAAGCTGAGGGTCGCGGGTTCGAATCCCGTTTCCCGCTCCATATTTTGCGAGAGAATGCCCCGGGACGGACGCAGGGTCGGACCCAACGGGTGGCGGTAAACCGGATTTCAGCCCACGTAGCTCAGTCGGTAGAGCACATCCTTGGTAAGGATGAGGTCACCAGTTCAATCCTGGTCGTGGGCTCCATTTCAGTCGGGGTGGATCAGAAATGAGAAATAATATTACGCTGGCCTGCACGGAATGCAAGCAACGCAACTACACGACGACGAAAAACAAGCGAACCATGCAGGACCGTCTCGAGATGAAGAAGTTCTGCAAGTTCTGCAAGACCCACACGCCGCACAAGGAAACAAAATAACGGCAACAAGGAAAAGGGGCACAGGCCAGTAGCTCTAATGGCTAGAGCGCCGGACTCCAAATCCGGATGTTGGGGGTTCGAGTCCCTCCTGGCCTGCCATTTCCCGCCATAGACAGGGCATACGCGTTGGACAAGGTAAAGCAAATCTGGTTTGTCATCCAGCAGTTCCTGAAGGAATCCAGGACGGAGCTGAAGAAGGTGACGTGGCCCACGCCCAAGCAGGCGATTGCATCGACTTCGGTCGTCGTCGTCCTCACGGTGATCGTGTCGCTCGTCTTGGGTCTCATCGATTTTGGTCTCGCCAAGATCATCCGGCTGGTTCTGGAATAGGATAGCCATGGCATTCCGCTGGTACGTCGTCCATACCTATTCGGGCTTTGAGAACAAGGTCAAGGTGTCCCTCCTGGAACGGATCGAATCGGCGGGGATGCAGGCCTTCTTTACCGATGTCCTCGTGCCCGAGGAAGACATCGTCGAGCTGGTGAGCGGAGAGAAGAAAACCTCGAAGCGCAAGTTCTTTCCCGGTTACGTGCTCGTGAAGATGGAACTCAACGACGACACCTGGCACATCGTCAAGAACACCCCCAAGGTGACGGGCTTCATCGGCACGAAGGACAAGCCCACCCCCATTCCCGATCAGGACGTGGAGGTCCTGCGGACCCGCATCGAGGAGGGGACGCTGAAGCCCAAGCCGAAGTTCTCCTTCGACGTGGGGGATCACGTGAAGATCATCGACGGCCCGTTCACCAACTTCGACGGGATCGTCGACGAGGTAAAGCCCGAAAAGGGAAAGCTGCGGGTCATTGTCAGCATCTTCGGTCGCTCGACGCCGGTGGAGCTCGACTTCATCCAGGTCATGGCGGTCTGAAACGCTGCTTCAAATAAACGAAACCATCACAGGGTGATTGTATGGCAAAGAAAGTCATCGCAAATATCAAGCTGCAGATCCAGGCGGGCAAGGCCACGCCTTCCCCCCCGATCGGCCCGGCCCTCGGCCAGCACGGCGTGAACATCATGGAGTTCTGCAAGGCGTACAACGCCATGACGGGCAAGCAGGAAGGCATGATCATCCCCGTGGTGATCACCGTGTACGCCGACCGCTCCTTCACCTTCGTGACGAAGACACCCCCCGTCTCGGTGCTGCTGAAGCTCTCGGCCAAGATCGCCAAGGGGGCCGCCGATCCGAAGCGGGAGTCCGTGGGCAAGGTATCGGCCAAGCAGGTCAGGGAAATCGCGGAACTGAAGTTCAAGGATCTCAACTGCGTGGACATCGATGCGGCCATCCGGACCGTGGAGGGAACGGCCAGATCGATGGGCATCGAAGTCACTCAATAACAGGGGTTTCAGGTATGGCCAGAGGGAAGAAATACACAGAGGCAAGGAAGACGATCGAACCGGGGAAACGCTATCCCCTGCGCGATGCCGTAGAGTTGATGGTGGGAACGGGCAAGGCCAAGTTTGACGAGACCGTCGATGCGGCGATCCGCCTCGGCGTCGATCCCAAGCACGCCGACCAGATGGTCCGGGGCAGCGTGGCGCTCCCCCACGGTCTGGGGAAGGTCGTGCGGGTCCTCGTTTTCGCCAAGGGCGAAAAGGAAAAGGAAGCCACGGACGCCGGGGCCGATTTTGCGGGTTCCGACGATCTCGTCGAGAAGATCAAGGGCGGCTGGCTCGATTTCGACCGCGTGGTGGCCACCCCGGACATGATGGGAACCGTCGGCAAGCTCGGCAAGGTCCTAGGTCCCCGCGGGCTCATGCCCAACCCCAAGGTCGGGACCGTGACCTTTGACGTAGGCAAGGTGGTCAAGGAGCTCAAGGCGGGCAAGGTGGAATTCCGCGTGGAAAAGGCGGGCATCGTCCACACCCCCGTCGGCAAGGTCTCCTTCGGACTCGATAAACTTCTGGACAACGTGACGGCTCTGCTCGAGATGATTGTCAAGCTGAAACCGGCATCGAGCAAAGGCACCTATCTCAAGAGCATCTCCCTATCCACCACCATGGGTCCGGGGGTCATGGTCGATCCCCTGGATGTCCGGAACCTGATGAAGTAGCACCGGCCGTCATGTCATAACGTGCAAACGAAAAGTCGAAGATCGCAGGTACAGGGAGTTTAATCGGCCTCAGGCCGGCCTGCCGAGACGCCAACCCGAGCCGAACCGCCCACAGGGCGATGCGGCGGGATGGAACAGGAAGCGGCGGACTCTCCGCCGGGTAACCCTTCGTTCAGGCAGTCATGTTTCTCCCTGTAGCGCGCTCCGACTTTCGACAGCCTTCCGGCACTTCATGCCCGAAAGGCCATTGACCGTGGGAAAGGAGGTTCAAGGTTGGACAGAAAGGAAAAGGAGCAGGCAGTCGCCGAGCTTCACGAGAGGCTCAAAAGCGTAAAGCTCGCCGTTCTTGCCGGGTACAGCGGCATGAACGTGGTGAAGATCACTGCCTTGAGGAATGAACTGCGCAAGACGGGAACCGAGTTCCGGGTCGTGAAGAACACCCTTCTGGGCATCGCCGCCCAGGGGACGGACTTCGCCGGCCTGAAGGACCAGCTGAAGGGACCGCTGTCGCTGTCCATGATCGGCGCCGACATGGTCGCTCCCACGAAGGTTCTCATCGATTACGCCAAGAAGAATCCCGAGCTGGACATCAAGTTCGCCTGGATGGACGGCAAGCTGCTCACGAGGCAGCAGCTCGACATCCTCTCCGAACTGCCCGGCAGGGACGTGCTCCTGGCGCAGCTGCTGAGCTTGCTCGTGGCCGCCCAGACGCAGTTCGTCACGGTGCTGAGCGCCGTGCCCCGCAGTTTCGTGCAGGTCCTCGAGGCCTACAGGCAGAAAAAAGAAGAAGCAAACCAGTAAGGAAGGGTGAGAAACATGGCTGTTACGAAGGAAGACGTTATAAAGTTTATCGAAGGGATGACGGTGCTCGAACTCTCCGAGCTCGTCAAGGAACTGGAAGCCAAATTCGGTGTCTCGGCGGCGGCCCCCGTGGCCATGGTGGCCGCGACGGCCGGTGGCGCAGCGCCCGCGGCGGCTGTTGAGGAGAAGACGGAGTTCGACGTCATCCTCACGAGCTTCGGCGCAGAGAAGATCCAGGTCATCAAGGAAATCCGCGCCATCACGAGCCTCGGGCTGAAGGAAGCCAAGGACCTCGTCGAAGGCGTGCCCAAGCCCGTCAAGGAAGGCATCGCCAAGGCGGAAGCCGACGAGATCAAGAAGAAGCTGGAGGCCGTTGGCGCCACTGTCGAGATCAAGTAAGGCAATTTGATCGTAAGGCATCCATCATTACTCCCCGTAGCGGCGTTACGGGTTTCCACGAATCAGGAACTGGAGGGCTCTTCCGGGGCAACCGGAAGGCCCGCGGTTCCCGGTGCGGCCTGCCCGGCAGGCCGGAGGAAGCCCGGAGACGCAGACGGGGTAGTTCATCTATTTGAGGAATAAAAGATCATGATGCGAGAATTCAGGAAGAATTTCGGTCGGATCCAGAAGATTATCGACGTCCCGAACCTGATCGACATCCAGCTGAAGTCCTACGAGAAGTTCCTGCAGAAGGACACGCCGCTCGAGAAGCGCGGGATCTTCGGGCTCCAGGGGGCCTTCAAGAGCATCTTTCCCATCAGCGACTTCAGCGGGAAGTGCTCCCTCGAATTCGTGAGCTACAAGATCGGCGAGAGCCGCTACGACGTCAAGGAGTGCATCGCCAAGGGCCTCACCTACGCGGCGCCCCTGAAAATCGTGGTGCGGCTCGTCGTCTTCGACGCCGACCGGACGAGCGAGCAGAAGGTCATCCGGGACATCAAGGAGCAGGAGATCTACTTCGGCGAGATCCCGCTCATGACCGAAAACGGGACCTTCATCGTCAACGGAACCGAGCGGGTCATCGTGAGCCAGCTCCACCGCTCGCCGGGCATCTTCTTCGACCACGACAAGGGAAAGACCCACGCCAGCGGCAAGCTGATCTACTCGGCACGCATCATCCCCATCCGGGGCTCCTGGCTTGACTTCGAATTCGACGTGAAGGACCTCCTCTATGTGCGCATCGACCGCCGACGCAAGATGCCCGTCACCATCCTGTTAAAAGCCATGGGCAACTCGACGGAGGACATCCTCAATTATTTCTACCCCATCGAGAAGGTCACCTTCGAGGACGGAAAGGCCTGGCTCGACGTGGGTCCCTTCATGGCCAACGAGAAGGCCCCCGAGGACATCGAGACGAAGGCCAAGGGCGGCGAGGTCATCGTGAAGAAGGGCCGCAAGATCACGAAGCTCGCCCTCAAGCGGATGGACGAACTCAAGATCAAGCGGATCCCCGTCGGCGAGGACTACCTCGCGGGCAGGGTGCTCTCCCGCAACGTCGTCGACGCCGCCTCGGGCGAAATTCTCGTGCGCTGCAACCAGGAGCTCACGAAGGATCGCCTCGAGCTCGTGAAGCAGAAGGGCATCCAGGAGCTGCAGTTCATCCACCTCGACGAGGACCGCACCAACGCCTCCGTCATGGAGACACTGCTCATCGACAAGATCGAATCGGGCGACGAGGCCATCATCGAGATTTACCGCAGGCTCCGTCCCTCGAACCCGCCCACCCCGGAGACGGCAAAGCGGTTCTTCAAGAGCCTCTTCTTCGACCCCGAGACCTACGACATCTCGGACGTGGGCCGCGTGAAGATGAACTACAAGCTGCGGCTCGACGTGCCCGTCGATGTGACGACCCTTCGCAAGTCCGACATCCTCGAGGCCGTCAAGTACCTCATCAACCTCAAGCTCGGCGAGGGAGACTGCAGCGTCGACGACATCGACCACCTGGGCAACCGCCGCATCCGCTCCGTGGGCGAGCTCATCGAGAACCAGTACCGCATCGGGCTCATCCGCATGGAGCGGGCCATCAAGGAGAAGATGAGCCTGCAGGACCTGGAGACCATGATGCCCCACGACCTCGTGAACGCCAAGCCGGTCTCGGCCGTGGTGAACGAGTTCTTCGGCTCGAGCCAGCTCTCCCAGTTCATGGACCAGACCAACCCGCTCTCGGAGATCACCCACAAGCGCAGGCTCTCCGCCCTGGGCCCCGGGGGCCTGACGCGCGAGCGGGCGGGCTTCGAGGTCCGCGACGTCCACAACAGCCACTACGGGCGGATCTGCCCCGTTGAGACGCCGGAAGGCCCGAACATCGGCCTCATCGTGTCGCTGTCGACCTACGCGCGCGTCAACGAGTTCGGCTTCATCGAGACCCCCTACCGGGTGGTGGAAAACGCCCGCGTGCTCAACGACATCAAGTACCTCACGGCCATGGAGGAGGAAAAGTACATCATCGCCCAGGCCGATGCCGACCTGGACGCCAAGGGCCGCTTCACCGAACAGCTCATCTACGCCCGCAAGGGCGGCGAGTTCGTCACCGTGATCCCCGAGGAAGTGGAGCTCATGGACGTCTCCCCGAACCAGCTGGTCTCCGTGGCCGCCGGCCTCATCCCCTTCCTGGAGCACGACGACGCGAACCGCGCGCTCATGGGCTCCAACATGCAGCGCCAGGCCGTCCCGCTGCTGCGCCCCGAGGTGCCTCTTGTCGGCACGGGCATGGAGCCGGTCGTGGCCAAGGACTCCGGCGCCGTCGTCACGGCGAAGCGCCCGGGGGCCGTGGAGAGCGTCGATGCCTCGCGCATCGTCGTCAAGTGCGACGAGGCCGAGCGGGGGAGCTTCGACACCGGGGTCGACATCTACAACCTGACCAAATACCAGCGCACCAACCAGGACACCTGCTTCAACCAGCGGCCCGTCGTCGTGGCGGGCGACCGGGTGGAGGCCGGCGACATCATCGCCGACGGCCCGGCGACCCAGGACGGCGAGCTCGCACTGGGCCGCAACGTCATGGTCGCATTCATGTCCTGGGGCGGATACAACTACGAGGACTCTATCCTGGTGAGCGAGCGTATCGTGAAGGAGGACGTCTTCACCTCGGTTCACATCGAGGAATTCGAGACGATGGCCCGCGACACGAAGCTCGGCAAGGAGGAGATCACCCGCGACATCCCCAACGTGGGCGAGGAGGCCCTCCGGAACCTCGATGACAGCGGCATCGTCCGGATGGGCGTCTACATCAAGCCCGGCGACATCCTCGTCGGGAAGATCACCCCCAAGGGCGAAACGACTCTTTCCCCCGAGGAGAAGCTCCTGAGGGCCATCTTCGGCGAGAAGGCGGGCGATGTGCGCGACACGTCCCTCCGGGTGCCGCCCGGCGTGGAAGGCATCGTCATCGACGCCAAGGTCTTCACCCGCAAGGGCGCCGAGAAGGACCGCCGCTCCCAGCAGATCGAGGAGGACGAGGTCCGCAGGATCTATCAGGACCGCGACGACGAGATCCGGATCATCTCCGAGACGGTGAAGAGCAAGATCCAGGATCTGCTCGTCGGGAAGGTCTCCGCCGGGAAGCTCGTCGACCCGAAGAAGAAGAAAACGGTCCTCAAGAAGGGCGAGGAGATCACCGGCGAGCTTCTGGAGAAGACCCCCTTCAGCCTCTGGAAGGGCATTTCGCTGGAGGACGAGACCCTGGAAGAGAACATCCGGGGCATGCTCGACAACCTCGGCCGGAAGGTGGACCTCATCGAGGCCTACTTTGACGAAAAGGTGGACAAGCAGAAGGCGGGCGACGAGCTGCCCCCGGGCGTCATCAAGCTCGTCAAGGTCTACATCGCCATCAAGCGCAAGCTCTCCGTGGGCGACAAGATGGCGGGGCGCCACGGCAACAAGGGCGTGCTCTCGAGGATCCTTCCCGCGGAGGACATGCCGTTCTTCGAGGACGGGACCCCCCTGGACATCATCCTGAACCCCCTGGGCGTTCCCTCCCGCATGAACGTGGGCCAGATCTTGGAAACCCACCTCGGCTGGGCCGCCAAGGAAATCGGCGAGAAGATCAACGGCCTCATCGAGAAGAGCGCCGGCAACGACGCCCTCAAGAAAGAGATGAAGCGGATCTACGGCTCCGACGAGTTCAGCCGGTTCATCGACGGAGCCTCGGAAGAGGAGATCCGCAACTTCGGGCGGCGCCTCAAGAAGGGCATCTCGGTCGCCACCCCGGTCTTCGACGGGGCCACAGAGGAGGATATCCGGGACATGCTCGGCAAGGCGAGCCTGCCGACCAACGGCCAGGCCATTCTCTTTGACGGGCGCTCCGGCGAGCCCTTCGAGCAGCAGGTGACCGTCGGCATGATCTACATGCTCAAGCTGCATCACCTGGTGGACAACAAGATCCACGCCCGCTCCATCGGCCCCTATTCGCTCGTCACCCAGCAGCCCCTGGGCGGCAAGGCCCAGTTCGGCGGACAGCGGCTGGGCGAGATGGAAGTCTGGGCCATGGAGGCCTATGGCGCCGCCTACACCCTGCAGGAGTTCCTCACGGTGAAATCCGATGACGTGGCGGGCCGCACGAGGATCTACGAAACCATCGTCAAGGGAGAGCACTCGCTCGAGCCAGGGCTGCCCGAGTCCTTCAGCGTGCTCGTCAAGGAGCTCCAGAGCCTCTGCCTCGATGTGGAGCTGGTGGAAAAAGAGTAAAAACAGGTGACAGGTAACAGGTAACAGGTGACAGGAGGTGAGCGGATGAAGCTCATTTCCCGCGACCCTCGACCCGAACCCCTCGACCCTCAACATAAGGAGTACCGACGTGGAAGATATTTTCAGCTTTTTCGAAAAGCCGAAGGATCCCATCCGATTCAACGCCATCAAGATATCCATCGCTTCCCCGGAGAAGATCGCCTCCTGGTCGCACGGCGAGGTGAAAAAGCCCGAAACGATCAACTACCGGACCTTCAAGCCCGAGCGCGACGGCCTGTTCTGCGCCAAGATCTTCGGGCCCGTGAAGGACTACGAGTGCCTCTGCGGCCGCTACAAGAGGATGAAGCACCGCGGGGTGGTCTGCGAGAAGTGCGGCGTCGAGGTCATCCAGTCGAAGGTTCGCCGCGAGCGGATGGGGCACATCACGCTGGCGGCCCCCGTGGCCCACATCTGGTTTCTGAAGAGCCTCCCCAGCCGGATCGGCAACGTCATCGACCTGACCCTCAAGGAGCTCGAGAAGGTCCTCTACTTCGAGTCCTGGATGGTCCTGGACCCGAAGGACACGCCCCTCAAGAAAAAGGAGCTCCTCTCGGAGGAGCGCTTCGTGGAGTGCCGCGAGAAGTACGGGGCCGACGGCTTCGTGGCCGGCATCGGCGCCGAGGCGGCCCGCACGCTCCTCAAGGAAATTGACCTGGAGAGCCTGGATGCGGAGCTCAGGGCCGACCTGAAGGAAGCCACCTCCGACACCAAGAAGAAAAAGCTCACCAAGCGTCTGCGCGTCGTCGAAGCGTTGCGCAAGTCGGGCAACCGGCCCGAGTGGATGGTTCTCACGACGATCCCCGTGATCCCCCCGGATCTCAGGCCGCTCGTTCCCCTGGAGGGAGGGCGCTTCGCCACCTCCGATCTCAACGACCTCTACCGTCGCGTCATCAACCGCAACAACCGGCTCAAGAGGCTCATGGAGCTCAATGCCCCGGAGATCATCATCCGCAACGAGAAACGGATGCTCCAGGAGGCCGTCGACGTGCTCTTCGACAACGGCCGGCGCGGGCGGGCCATCACCGGCTCCAACAAGCGCCCCCTGCGCTCGCTTTCGGACATGCTGAAGGGAAAGCAGGGCCGCTTCCGCCAGAACCTGCTGGGCAAGCGCGTCGACTACTCGGGGCGCTCCGTCATCACCGTGGGTCCCGACCTGCGTCTCCACCAGTGCGGCCTGCCCAAGAAGATGGCACTCGAGCTCTTCAAACCCTTCATCTACAACCGCCTCATGGACAAGGGCTACGTGACGACGGTGAAAAGCGCCAAGAAGATGGTCGAGCGCGAGACCCCCGAGGTCTGGGACGCCCTGGACGATGTGGTGCGCGAGTACCCCATCATCCTCAACCGCGCCCCCACCCTGCACCGGCTGGGCATGCAGGCCTTCGAGCCCACTCTCATCGAGGGCAAGGCCATCCAGCTCCACCCGCTCGTCTGCGCGGCCTTCAACGCGGATTTCGACGGCGACCAGATGGCGGTCCACGTGCCGCTCTCCATCGAGGCGCAGGTGGAGGCCCGCGTGCTCATGATGTCGACGAACAACATCCTGTCGCCGGCCCACGGCAAGCCCATCATCGTGCCCTCCCAGGACATCGTCCTGGGGCTCTACTACATGACCCGGGCCCGCTCGGGATGCCGCGGCACCGACATGATCTTCTCGGGCCCCGAGGAATTGCGCCAGGCCTTCGACTCGGGCGAGGCGGACCTCCAGGCCAGGGTCAAGGTCCGCATGAACGGGCACATCACGGAGACGACGGTGGGCCGGGTGCTGCTCTACGATATCGTGCCGAAGGAGATTCCCTTCGAGGTCATCAACAAGGTCATGAACAAGAAGGAGGTCGCCAACCTCATCGACTTCTGCTACCGGAGCTGCGGCGACAAGGCCACCGTCATCCTGGCCGACCGCCTCAAGGACATGGGCTTCAGGTATGCCACCGTCTCCGGGTCCTCCATCGCCATCTCCAACATGGTGATCCCGGCGGGCAAGAAGGACATCGTGGCCAAGGCCGACAAGGACGTCCTCGAGGTCCAGAAGCAATACATGGACGGGCTCATCACCGACGGCGAGCGCTACAACAAGGTCATCGACATCTGGGCCCAGGCCACGGAGAAGGTTGCCGCCGAGATGCTCTCCTCGATCGGCAGCGAAGAGATCGAACTGGCCGACGGCAAGAAACGAAGCCTCGAGAGCTTCAACCCCATCTACATGATGGCCGATTCGGGCGCCCGCGGAAGCGCCGCCCAGATCCGCCAACTGGCCGGCATGCGCGGCCTCATGGCCAAGCCCTCCGGCGAAATCATCGAGACGCCCATCACGGCCAACTTCCGTGAGGGCCTCACGGTGCTGCAGTACTTCATCTCGACGCACGGCGCCCGCAAGGGTCTTGCCGACACGGCCCTCAAGACGGCCAACTCCGGCTACCTGACCCGCCGGCTCGTCGACGTGGCCCAGGACTGCTCCATCACCGAGGACGACTGCCGGACCCTCGACGGGATCTTCGTCCAGGCCCTCGTGGAGGGCGGAGAGATCATCGAGCCGGCGGGCGAGCGCGTCCTGGGGCGCGTGGCCCTCGAGGACATCGTGGACCCCTTCACGGGAGAGGTGCTCGTCAAGGCCAACGAGGCGATCGACGAGGCGCTTGCGAAGCGGCTCGATGACGCCGGGATCGAGCGCGTCCAGATCCGCTCGGGGCTCACCTGCAAGTCCCGATTCGGCGTGTGCGCCAAGTGCTACGGCCGAGATCTCGCCCACGGGCACCTCGTCAACATCGGAGAGGCCGTGGGGATCATCGCGGCCCAGTCCATCGGCGAGCCGGGCACCCAGCTCACGATGCGGACCTTCCACATCGGCGGCACGGCCAAGTTCGAGGAGCACTCGACCCTGGAGGCCCGCCACGACGGGACGCTCCGGTTCGTCAGCATCAATTACGTCAAGCGCGGCAAAGACCTCGTCGTCATGAACCGAAACGGCGAGATCCACGTCCTCGACGAGGAGGGCCGCAACCGCGGGAAGTACCCCATCCCTTACGGGGCCCACATCAAAGTCGGGGAAAACGCGAAGGTCAAGCGCGGCGATCTCATCGCCGAGTGGGACCCCTTCTCCATCCCGATCCTTGCCGAGGTCTCCGGGACGGTGAAGTTCGGTGACGTCATCGAAGGAAAGACCGTGCAGGAAAGGGTGGACGAGGTGACGGGCCTGTCGAGAAAGGTCATCACCGAGTTTACCGATGCCGACCTGCGGCCCCGCATCTCCATCAAGGACAAGGAGGGCAAGACGGCCAAGGCGGGAAGCGCCGGGGGCACGGCCCGCTATCTGCTGTCCGTGGGCGTCAACATCGGCGTCAACGAAGGCGACCGGGTCGAGGCCGGCGACATTATCGCCAAGATCCCCCGCGAGACCACGAAGACGAAGGACATCACGGGCGGCCTTCCCCGCGTGGCGGAGCTCTTCGAAGCGAGAAAGCCGAAGGAATTTGCCGTGATCTCCGAGATCGACGGCGTGGTGACCTTCGGCACGGACGTCAAGGGACGCCGCCGTGTCGTCGTCACCCCCGACGTGGGAGACAAGAAGGAGTACCTCATCAACAAGGGCAAGCACATCACCGTGCAGGAAGGCGACCGGATCGCCGCCGGCGAGGCCCTCATGGACGGGGCCTCGAATCCCCACGATCTGCTCATGATCAAGGGGGAGAAGGAACTGGCCCGCTACCTCGTGGACGAGGTCCAGGAGGTCTACCGCCTGCAGGGCGTGAAGATCAACGACAAGCACATCGAGATCATCGTCCGGCAGATGCTCCGGAGGGTCCGCGTCGCCGACTCCGGCGATACGACCTTCCTGGCCGACGAGCAGGTCGAGAAGGGCCGCTTCCAGGAGGAGAACGACCGGGTCATGGAGAAGGGCGGGCAGCCCGCCATCGGCCAGCCCATCCTGCTGGGGATCACGAAGGCCTCCCTCTCGACGCAAAGCTTCATCTCGGCGGCCTCCTTCCAGGAGACGACCCGGGTGCTCACCGAGGCGGCGTTGGCCGGCAAGATCGACTATCTGCTCGGAATCAAAGAGAATGTGATCATGGGCCGCCTCATTCCGGCAGGCACCGGGCTTCCGCTGTACAGGAGGCTCGGCATGGTGGTCGAGGGCGAAGAGAAGGAAAGTGAGAAGGAGCAGCAGAAAACGCTTGACATCCAGGCGGCAAATTGATAGAAAATCAAGCTTTCGCAACCCCCTTCAATGTGGATAGAAAGGGATAGAAGGAGTTTCATGCCGACGATCAACCAGCTAGTGCGAAAAGGCAGGCACAAGGTCCAAAAGAAAACGACAGCCCCTGCGCTGGTATCCTGCCCGCAGCGGCGCGGCGTCTGTGTTCGCGTCTACACGACGACGCCCAAGAAGCCCAATTCGGCGCTGCGCAAGGTGGCCCGCGTCCGTCTCACGAGCGGCTACGAAGTGACCGCCTATATTCCCGGTATCGGCCACAACCTCCAGGAGCACTCGGTCGTGCTCGTGCGGGGGGGGCGCGTGAAGGATCTCCCCGGCGTCCGATACCACATCGTCCGGGGCACTCTGGATGCCGTCGGCGTTCAGGACCGCAAGCAGAGCCGCTCGAAATACGGCGCCAAAAAGCCGAGCTGATCGGGGAAGTTAGAATGCCAAGACGACGAGAGATACAGAAACGAAAGATCACGCCCGATGCCAAGCACGGCAGCGCGCTCGCGGCGAAGTTCGTCAACAGCCTGATGAAGCAGGGCAAGAAAAGCACCGCTGAGAGCATTCTCTACGGGGCGTTCGACATCATCGAGAAGCGGATGAAGGATCTGCCGCCGCTGGGTGTCTTCGAAAAGGCCCTCGACAACGTCAAGCCGGTCATCGAGGTGCGCTCGCGCCGGGTCGGCGGCGCCACCTACCAGGTTCCCACGGAAGTGGCCCCGGGCCGCAGGCAGGCCCTGGCTTTCCGCTGGATCATCGGCAACTCCATGTCCCGGGCCGAGAAGACGATGCGGGAAAAGCTCGCCGGCGAGCTCATGGACGCAGCACAGAACCGGGGCGCCTCCGTGAAGAAGCGCGAGGACGTCCACAAGATGGCCGAGGCCAACAAGGCCTTCGCCCACTACAGATTCTAAACGCAAGCTCTTTCACATTTTCAGGGTGTTTCAGCGTGGCACGGGAGACGGCACTTCATAATGTCCGTAATATCGGCATCATGGCTCACATCGATGCGGGTAAAACGACCGTGACCGAGCGCATCCTCTACTACACGGGCATCTCCTACAAGATGGGCGAGGTTCACGACGGTACCGCCGTCATGGACTTCATGGAGCAGGAGCAGGAGCGGGGAATCACGATCACGTCCGCTGCCACGACGTGCTCCTGGCGCGACTGCCGCGTCAACATCATCGACACGCCGGGCCACGTGGACTTCACGATCGAGGTGGAGCGTTCGCTCCGCATTCTCGACGGAGCCGTGGCGCTGTTTACGGCCGTCGAGGGCGTCGAGCCCCAGTCCGAGACCGTGTGGAGGCAGGCCGACCGCTACTGCGTGCCCCGCATCGCCTTCATCAACAAGATGGACCGTGTGGGGGCCGAGTTCGCCAAGGCCGTCGAGATGATCCGGGAGAGGCTGGGCGCCAATGCCGTACCGATCCAGATCCCCATCGGCGCCGAGGACGGCTTCCGCGGGATCGTCGATCTGGTTTCCATGCAGGCGATGATGTTCGAAGTCGAAGGCCTCGGGGCGGAGTTTTCCATCCAGGCCGTTCCGGCCGAGATCGGGGAGGACGCCCTGGCAGCCCGGGAGCGCCTCATCGAGTCCCTGGCCGACTTCGATGACGGGATCGCGAAGAAATACCTGGAAGGCGAAGCCGTCTCCCGCGAGGAGATGCTGGCCGCGCTACGGAGGCAGACCCTCTCCATGAAGGTCGTCCCGGTGTGCTGCGGCGCCGCCTTCAAGAACAAAGGGATCCAGCCGCTCCTGGACGCGGTCGTCGATTTCCTCCCCTCGCCTGCGGATTTGCCGCCGGTGGCGGGGAAGGGAAAAAAAGACGCCGAGGTCCTGCGGGGGGCAAGCGACGACGAGCCTTTCGCTGCGCTCGCTTTCAAAATTGTCACGGACCCCTACGTTGGGCAGCTGACCTACTTCCGGGTCTACTCCGGAGTGCTCAACGCGGGTTCCTACATTTTCAACGCAACGAAGAAAAAACGAGAGCGCATCGGCCGCATCCTCAAGATGCACGCCAACAAGCGCGAAGACATCAAGGAAGCCCGAACGGGTGACATCGTGGCCGCCGTGGGCCTCTCGTCGACGACGACGGGCGACACGCTCTGCAGCCCCGATGACCTGATCGTGCTCGAGACCCTGAGCTTCCCCGAGCCGGTCATCGCCATCGCCATCGAAGCGAAGACGAGGGCCGACGAGGAAAAGATGGGCGTCGCCCTGGACAAGATCCAGAGGGAGGACCCCTCCTTCAGGGTCAGGGTGGACCGGGAGACGGGGCAGACGCTGATCTCGGGGATGGGCGAGCTCCACCTGGAGATCATCGTGGACCGCCTCTCGCGGGAGTTCAACCTGGGCGCCAACATCGGCACGCCGCAGGTGGCCTACAAGGAGACGATCCGCAAGGCCGTCCGAACGGAAGGAAAGTTCGTCCGGCAGTCCGGGGGCCGGGGCCAGTTCGGCCATGTGTGGCTCGAGGTCGCCCCCAACGAGTCGGGCAAGGGGTTCTTTTTCGAAAACAAGATCATCGGCGGTGCAGTCCCCCGGGAGTTCATCCCGGCCGTCGAAAAGGGCATCATCGAGGCGATGGAGGAGGGGGTGCTGGCCGGATACCCCGTCGTGGATGTCAAGGTGGCCGTTGTGGACGGCTCCTACCACGATGTGGATTCGTCGGAGCTGGCATTCAAGATCGCCGCCTCCATGGGATTCAAAAGCGGGGTCAAAAAGGCCCACCCGGTCCTGCTGGAACCCGTCATGTCCGTCGAGGTCGTCGTCCCCAGGGAGTATTTGGGGGACGTGATCGGGAATCTGACCTCGCGGCGCGGAAAGATCGTCTCCATCGAGTCCAGGCCGGGCTCCGAGGCGATCCAATCCGAAGTGCCGCTCGCCGAGATGTTCGGCTACGCAACGGATTTGCGCTCCAAGACCCAGGGACGGGCCACCTACACGATGCAGTTTCTGAACTACGCGACCGTGTCGGAGGAGAGGGCCAGGGACATCATGGAAAAGAAAGAACTGAGGCACAGGGCCAACTAACTCAACATCGATCATCCTATGGAATGAAGGAGGTAACTGGAGATGGCTAAGAAAAAATTCGAAAGGACGAAGACGCATGTCAATGTCGGCACCATCGGACACGTCGATCACGGCAAGACCACATTGACCGCTGCGATCACGAAGCATCTCGCTTCCAAGGGATTGGCCCAGTTTATGTCCTTTGATATGATCGACAACGCGCCCGAGGAGAAGGAACGCGGCGTGACCATCAATATCGCCCACGTGGAATACGAGACCGCCAAGCGCCACTACGCCCACGTCGACTGCCCGGGGCACTCCGACTACATTAAGAACATGATCTCGGGGGCGGCCCACATGGACGGCGCCATCCTCGTCGTCGCGGCCTCCGAAGGCCCCATGCCCCAGACCCGCGAGCACATCCTGCTTGCCCGCCAGGTGCAGGTTCCCTACATGCTCGTCTTCATGAACAAGGTGGATCTCGTGGACGACCCCGAGCTGCTCGACCTGGTCGAGCTCGAGTTGAGGGAGCTGCTCACGAAGTACGCCTTCCCCGGCGACAAGACGCCCATCATCCGCGGCTCCGCCCTCAAGGCCCTGCAGACCGATGACGCCAACTCGGCCGACGCCAAGTGCGTCTTCGAACTCATGGATGCCGTTGACAGCTACATCCCGGATCCCCAGCGCGATCTCGACAAGCCCTTCCTGATGCCCGTCGGCGACGTCTTCAGCATCGCCGGCCGCGGTACCGTCGTGACGGGCCGTGTGGACCGCGGGATCGTCCGGACGGGCGACGAAGTGGAGATCATCGGCATCCGTCCGACCTTCAAGACGGTGTGCACGGGTGTCGAGATGTTCCGCAAGACCCTCGACGAGGGGCGCGCCGGCGACGACATCGGCGTGCTGCTGCGCGGCACGAAGCGCGAGGAAGTGGAGCGCGGACAGGTCGTGGCCAAGCCCGGCTCGATCACGCCCCACACGAAGTTCAAGGCCCAGGTCTACGTCCTGACGAAGGAAGAGGGCGGGCGCCACACGCCGTTCTTCACCGGCTACCGGCCCCAGTTCTACTTCCGTACCACCGACGTGACGGGTGTCACCTCCCTTCCGGCGGGCGTCGAGATGATCATGCCCGGCGACAATGTGGAAATGGAAGTGGTCCTCATCACCCCCATCGCCATGGAGCTGCAGCTTCGGTTTGCCATCCGCGAGGGCGGCAAGACCGTGGGCGCCGGCGTCATCAGCGAGATTATCGAGTAAGCGAGGTACGATAAACGATCATGGCTGATCAGAAGATTCGAATCCGTCTGAAGGCGTACGACTACAAGCTGCTGGACCGGTCCGCCGAGGACATCGTGGATACGGCGAAACGAACGGGCGCCCGCGTCGCGGGTCCCATCCCGCTTCCCACGATGATCAATAAATTCTGCGTGAACCGCTCGCCCCACGTGGACAAGAAGTCCCGGGAGCAGTTCGAGATCCGGACTCACAAGCGGCTCATCGACATCATTGATCCCACGCAGGCCACGGTGGACGCCCTGATGAAATTGGACCTGTCCGCCGGTGTTGACGTGGAAATCAAGTTGTAACGCGTGACGACACGGAGATGGACGGGCAGTACCCCGGACCATCTCCTTTTTCGTCCTCTCACGCACAGCGAGCGCGGAAGTGGATGCTATGGAAAAGGGATTGATAGGCAGAAAGTTGGGGATGACCCAGATCTTCGCCGCCGACGGGGCCTCGGTTCCCGTCACGGTGATCGAGGCGGGACCCTGCACCGTGATACAGAAAAAGACCGAAGAGGCGGACGGCTACAACGCCATCCAGCTCGGCTTCGACCGCAAGCGGCAGAAAAACGTGACGAAACCCCTGCAGGGCCACTTTGCGAAGGCCGACCGGGGGTTCTTCCGGGTGCTGCGAGAGTTCAAGACCCGGGCGATGGTCGAGCTTGAGCCGGGGCAGGAACTGACGGCATCCATCTTCGAGGTGGGAGACTTCGTCGATGTCACCGGGACGAGCAAGGGCCGCGGGTTTGCCGGCGGCGTGAAGCGGCACGGCTTCCGCGGCGGCAAGGCGAGCCACGGCTCCATGTTCCACCGGGCGCCCGGCTCCATCGGCGCGAGCGCCGCGCCCTCCCGCGTGTTCAAGGGACAACGGCTTCCGGGCCACATGGGCGATGCGCGCAAGACCGTGCAGAACCTCCTCATCATCGGGGTGCGCCCCGAGTTGAACGTCATCCTTGTGAAGGGGGCCGTCCCGGGGAGCAAGAACGGGATCGTCGTGATCAAGAACGCCGTCAAAAAGAGCTGAGAAACAACTGGAGTGAACAAACCATGCCAGTGGTGAGTGTATACGACATCGAGAAGAACAAGGTGGCCGAGGTGTCGCTCAACGACGCCGTCTTCGGTGCCGAGGTCAACCAGGACGTCATCTATGAGGTCGTCCGGATGCAGATGGCGGCAAAGCGGCAGGGCACCCACGACACCAAGGAGCGCAGCGAAATCCGCGGCGGCGGCAAGAAGCCCTGGCGACAGAAGGGCACCGGGCGGGCTCGCGCGGGAACGATCCGTTCCCCCCTCTGGAGGGGCGGCGGCACGGTTTTCGGGCCCACCCCCCGGGACCACTCCTACACGGTGCCCAAGAAGGTGCGAAGGCTCGCCCTCATCTCGGCGCTCAGCATGAAGGTCAAGGAGGAGAAGCTCCTGGTGATCAAGGACTTCCCCCTGGCCGAGGTGAAGACGAAGAAGTTCAAGGAGGTCCTCGACCGCTTCGGGCTCAAGAAGACCCTCGTCGTGATCGACCGCGCAAACGAGGTCCTCGAGAAGTCCTCCCGGAACCTCCCCGATGTGAAAATGATGCGATGCGAGGGCATCAATGTGTATGATCTTCTCAAGTACGACAGCCTCGTGCTTCTGGAGCCCTCGATCCAAAAGATAGAAGGGGCGCTGACATAATGGAACTCCATCATATCATCCGGCGGCCGCTGGTGACCGAAAAGTCGACCCTCATGCGCGAGGGCAACCAGTACCTCTTCGAGGTGGACCCGCGGGCCAACAAGATCGAGATCGAGAAGGCCGTGGAGAAACTCTTCAAGGTCAAGGTGATCGATGTGCGGACCCTGAACGTCCTGGGGAAAAAGAAGCGCTACGGGCGCCTCCTGGGAAAGAAGAGCGACTGGAAGAAGGCCATCGTCACCGTGGCCCCCGGCAGCTCAATCGAGATATTCGACAAAGTCTAGGACAAGGACAACGACCGATGGCGATCAAGACCATGAAGCCGACAACCCCGGCCCGTAGGTACCAGACCTACTCGACCTTCGAGGAGATCACCTCCACGGAGCCCGAGAAGGGGCTCACGAAACCGGTCAAGAAGACGGGCGGCCGCAACAACCTCGGCCGTCTGACGAGCCGTCACCGCGGGGGCGGACACAAGCGCAAGTTCCGCGTGGTGGACTTCCGCCGCGAGAAGACGGACATCCCCGCCAAGGTGAAGACCATCGAGTACGACCCGAACCGCTCGGCGCGGATCGCGCTGGTGAGCTACGCCGACGGCGAGAAGCGCTACATCGTGGCCCCCGTGGACCTGAAGGTGGGCGACCCGATCATCACGAGCGCCTCGGCCGACATCAAGCCCGGCAACGCGATGTCGCTGCGCAACGTCCCCCTGGGCTCGCTGATCCACAACATCGAGCTGCGCCCCGGCAAGGGCGCCCAGATGGTCCGCTCCGCCGGCACCTACGCGCAGCTCATGGCCAAGGAAGGCGACTATGCCCAGGTGAGGCTTCCCTCCGGCGAGGTCCGGAAGGTGTTCATCGAGTGCAAGGCCACCATCGGCCAGGTGGGCAACGTCACCCACGAAGGCATCAGCATCGGCAAGGCGGGCCGCACCCGCTGGCTGGGCAAGCGCCCGAAGGTGCGCGGTGTCGCCATGAACCCCGTCGACCACCCCATGGGCGGCGGCGAAGGCAAGACCTCGGGCGGCCGGCATCCCTGTACCCCCTGGGGCGTGCCGACGAAGGGCTACAAAACGCGCAAGAACAAGACCACCGACAAATACATCATCAAGAAGAGGGACAAGAAATAGTGGCACGCTCAGTCAAGAAGGGCCCGTACATCGAGGCGAAACTTGCGGAGAAGGTCCGGAGAGCCGATGCGGGCGGGGACCGGGGGATCATCAAGACTTGGTCGCGCCGTTCCACCGTCACCCCGGAGTTCATCGGGCACACCTTTGCCGTGCACAACGGCAAGAAGTTCATCCCCGTGTTCGTCACGGAGAACATGGTGGGCCACAAGCTCGGGGAGTTCGCGCCGACGAGGACGTTCTTCAGCCACGCCGGCGACCGCAAGACCAAGATGCGCAAGTAGTCGCCACAGGCGGTGAAACGGGAAAATCGGAGATAGGGACTTCATGGAAGCAAAAGCAATTGCACGATTCGTGAGGATATCGCCGCAGAAGGCGCGGCTTGTCGTCGATCTGGTCCGGGGCATGAAGGCCGAGGAGGCCGACCGGATCCTGGCGTTTTCGCGCAAGCGCGCCGCCGGGCTTGTCGGGAAGGTGCTCAAGAGCGCCATGGCCAATGCGACGCAGAACCCGAACATCGACGAGAAGATCCTCTACGTGAAGGAGATCTTTGTAGACCAGGGACCGGCCATGAAGCGTCAAAAGGCCAAGACCATGGGACGATCGGCGCCCATCAAGCGCCGGATGAGCCACATTACCGTCGTTCTCGACGAGCAGTAAGACGAAGGAGGATTTCATCTTGGGTCAGAAGGTAAACCCGATCGGATTGAGGCTGGGGATCAACAAGAGCTGGAGCTCGAAGTGGTTCGCCGAGAAGAAATACGGCGACCTCGTCCACCAGGACATCAAGCTCCGAAAGTTCCTGAAGAAGAAATTCTACCACGCGGGCATCTCGAAGATCGAGATCGAGCGGGCCGCCGACAAGGCGAAGGTGAACATCCATGCCGCCCGCCCCGGCATCATCATCGGCAAGAAGGGATCCGAGATCGAGAAGCTCAAGAAGGACCTCGACGGCATGACCGGTGGCGAGACGATCATCAACATCATGGAGGTCCGCAAGCCTGAAATCGATGCCCAGCTCGTAGCCGAGAACGTGGCCCTGCAGCTCGAGCGAAGGATCGCCTTCCGGCGCGCCATGAAGAAAAGCGTCACTTCCGCCCTGAAGTTCGGCGCCAAGGGCATCCGCATCACCTGCTCGGGCAGGCTTGGCGGAGCGGAGATGTCCCGGACGGAATGGTACCGCGAGGGCAAGGTGCCCCTGCACACCCTGCGGGCCGACATCGACTACGGCTTTGCCGAGGCGCGGACGACCTACGGGGCCATCGGGATCAAGGTGCTCATCTATCACGGGGACGTGCTGCCCGACAAGAAGCAGGCCAGCGCCTAGGACGGCGGGGATGGTTGCGAGGAGACATAGACGATGTTAAGCCCGAAACGAATCAAGTACAGAAAGATCCAGAAGGGGAACCTGGGCGGCAAGGCCACCCGGGGGGCCGAGGTCTCTTTCGGCCAGTACGGGCTCCAGGCCCTGGCGCCGGGGCGGATCACGGCCCAGCAGATCGAGGCTGCCCGTGTTGCCATGACGCGCCACATCAAGCGCGGCGGCAAGATCTGGATCCGGATCTTCCCCCACAAATCCTTCACGAAAAAGCCCGCCGAAACCCGAATGGGAAAGGGAAAGGGCCCCCCGGAAGGATGGATCGCCACCGTGAAACCCGGCACCGTGATGTACGAAATGGAAGGCGTGACCCAGGACGTGGCCAAGGAAGCCTTCCGGCTGGCGGCGAACAAGCTGTCCATTCCGACGAAATTTCTAACGAGGGATATCTTCGATGAAGATTAAGGAAATGAGGGACCTCAGCATCGACGAGCTCCAGGTGAAGCAACGGGACCTGGTGGACGAGCTCTTCAAGTTGAAAATCAGGCACACGACGGGGCAGCTGGACTCCCCCGCGGCGCTGAAGAATGTCCGCAGGGACATCGCCCGCATCAAAACCGTCATGAAGCGGAAGGAGTTGCAGAAATAGGTATGGACGAGAGGGGCAACAAGCGGACCATCAAGGGAGTCGTCGTCAGCAACAAGATGGACAAGACCGTCGTTGTGAAAAGCGAGCGGCTCGTCAAACACACGGGCTTCCGGAAATACATGCGGCAGCACCAGAAGTACAAGGCCCATGACGAGCGCAACGAGTGCGGCATCGGCGACAGGGTCCTGATCGTGGAGTCCCGTCCTCTGAGCCGGGACAAGCGCTGGAGAGTGCGCGAGATCCTGGAAAAAGCCAAGTAGCCCGGGGTCGCAAACAGGCAGGGTAGAAACGGGGTGTCGATATGATTCAGATGCGAACCATTTTGAATGCCGCAGATAACTCGGGCGCAAAGAAGGTGTTCTGCATCGGCGTGCTGGGAGGGTCGCGGAAGCGTTTTGCCACCGTGGGGGATGTGATCACGGTTTCCGTCAAGGAGGCCATCCCCAACGCGAAGGTGAAGAAGGGCGACGTCATGAAGGCCGTTGTCGTGCGGACGAGGAAAGAGGTCCGGCGGACCGACGGGACGTTCCTGAAATTCGATGACAATTCGGCGGTGCTCATCAACAACCAGATGGAGCCCGTGGGGACGCGCATCTTCGGGCCCGTGGCCCGCGAGCTTCGCGCCAAGCAGTTTATGAAGATCATCTCGCTGGCTCCGGAAGTGCTGTGAGCCGCAGGGAACAGGATACGACCATGCAGACGAACCGATTGAAAAAAGGCGACACGGTCAAAGTCATCGCCGGCAGGGAAAAGGGCAAGACCGGCAAGGTCACGAAGATCCTCGCCGACGGGAAGCGAGTCGTGATCGAGAAGCTCAACATGATCAAGCGGCACCAGCGGCCCGATCAGAAGAGCAAGGGAGGGATCATGGAGAAGGAGGCCGCGCTGGACGCCTCCAACGTCTCTCCCGTTTGCACGAAGTGCGCGACCGGCGTCCGCATCGGGTACAAGACCCTCGAGGACGGCAAGAAGGTGCGGGTCTGCAAGGCGTGCAACGAACAGCTCGATCAGTAATCTGGGGATAGAGATCAATGGCAAGACTGAAAGACTACTACAAGAACGAAGTCGTCCCGGCCATGATGAAGCAGTTCGGGTACACGAGCACCATGCAGGTGCCCCGGCTGGAGAAGATCATCGTGAACATGGGACTGGGTGAGGCGATCCAGAACATCAAGATCCTCGAGAGCGCGTCGGCGGAGATCGGGGCCCTCACGGGCCAGAAGGCGGTCATCACGAAAGCCCGCAAGTCCATCGCCACCTTCAAGCTGCGCCAGGGCATGTCCATCGGAAGCATGGTCACCCTCCGCAAGGAGCGCATGTACGAGTTCTACGACCGGCTGGTGAACGTGGCGCTTCCCCGAATCCGAGACTTCCGGGGCATTTCGCCCAGCTCCTTCGACGGCCGCGGCAACTTCGCCATGGGGATCAAGGAGCAGTTCATCTTCCCCGAGATCGACTACGACAAGATCGACAAGGTCAAGGGCATGAACGTGGTCATCGTCACGACGGCGAGGACCGATGAGGAAGCCCGGCATCTCCTCAAGCTCATGGGGATGCCCTTCAAGAATTAGGATTCGAAACGGAGGAACACCTTGGCAAAGAAATCCTTGATTGCAAAAGCGAAGAGGCAGAAGAAATTCTCCGTCCGGGAGTACAATCGCTGCCCGATCTGCGGGAGACCGCGCGCGTACTACCGCAAGTTCAACATGTGCCGCATCTGTCTGCGCAAGTACGCGTCGTGGGGAGAAATCCCGGGTGTGATCAAGTCGAGCTGGTAGACAGCGAGGAGAAGATTTTATGGGTATGACCGATCCTATTGCGGATATGATGACGAGAGTCCGTAACGCCAACCGGATGAAGTTCCGGAGCGTGAACGCCCAGCTCTCGCGGGTGAACCTGGAGATCGTGAAGGTCCTGAAACGGACCGGCTACATCAGCGGGTTCGACGTGAAGAAGGACGCCAACAAGAAGGACATCCTCAAGATCTACCTCAAGTACACGGACACGAAGGAGCGCGTCATCCAGGATCTTCAGCGGGTGAGCAAACCGGGCCGGCGGATCTACGTTTCGAGCAAGAAGATCCCCAAGGTGTTCAACGGGTTCGGCGTGGCCGTCGTGTCGACGCCCCGGGGGATCATGACGGACAAGGAAGCCAGGCTGCAGAACGTGGGCGGCGAGATCATCTGCAATATCTGGTAAGCGACAGTCAGGAGAGACATCCATGTCACGAATCGGGAAAAAAATCATCGCCCTGCCGGACAAGGTGACGGTCGGCGTCGCCGGCGGCGAGATCAAGGTCTCGGGACCCAAGGGGAATCTCTCGAGGGCGCTGCCCCGGGACATCGAGGTCGTCCAGGAGGGCAAGACCCTCAGCATCCGGACCACCCACGAGAGCCGGCGGGCCGGGGCCATGCACGGCCTCATGAGGACCCTCATCGCCAACATGGTCACGGGGGTGAGCGCAGGATTCACGAAGGGCCTCGAGATCTCCGGCGTGGGCTTCCGCGCGGAGCTGGCGGGCACGACGCTCAAGCTGTTCGTGGGCTACTCGGTGCCCAGCATCTACGAGGTTCCTCAGGGGATCACCGTGAAAGTCGAGAAACTGATCAACCTCACCGTTTCCGGGATCGACAAGGAACTGGTGGGCCGCGTTGCCGCAGAGATCCGGGGCAAGCGCAAACCCGAGCCCTACAAGGGCAAGGGGATCCGCTACGCCGGTGAGGTCGTGCGGCGCAAGGTCGGCAAGTCCGCAGGCGCATAAAGCACCGCGGCTCATAACCCTATCATCGCAAAGAGGGGCAGAACAGTGTTATCGTCAGCCAAAAAGCTCCAGAAGGTCAGGGACAAGCGCAAGAAGCGTATCCGGGGGAAGGTGGCCGGATCGGCCGGACGTCCTCGCCTCGCCGTGTTCCGAAGTGCCCGGCACATCTATGTCCAGGCCGTCGACGACGAGGCGGCCCGCACGATGGCCGAAGCCTCCACGCGCAGCAAGGAGATCGTTGAAGCGATCGCAAAGATGAAGAAGACGGCCGCCGCCGCCGAGGTGGGCAAGCTCATGGCGAAGAAGCTTCTGGCCATGAAGATCGACACGGTTGTGTACGACCGCGGCTCCTTCCTCTATCATGGCCGGGTGAAGGCCCTGGCCGAGGGCGCAAGGGAAGCAGGCCTGAAATTCTAGACACCGAAACTCACAAGAGGGAGTGACCGTTGGACAGGGACAGAAAAGAATTCAGGGTGGAAGAATCGGAGATCCTGGACCGTGTCGTGGCCATCAACCGGACGGCCAAGGTCGTGAAGGGCGGCCGGCGGTTCCGGTTCAGCGCCATCGTGGTTGTCGGCGACGGCAAGGGCTCCGTCGGCGCGGGCCTGGGCAAGGCCAATGAGGTGCCCGAGGCGATCCGCAAGGGGATGGAGAAGGCCCGCAAGAGCATGGCGAAGGTCTGCATCGGCAGCCGCACGATCCCCCACGAGATCGTCGGGGAATTCGGCGCGGGCCGGGTCATGCTGAAGCCCGCTTCGGAGGGTACGGGCCTCATCGCAGGCGGCGCCGTTCGTGCCGTGCTGGAAGTGGCCGGCGTGCAGAACGTGCTCACGAAGTGCCTGGGTTCCCACAACCCCCACAACCTCGTCAAGGCGACCCTGAGCGGGCTTCGCGGGCTTCGGACCGCCGAGCAGATTGCAGCCTTGAGGGGCAAGGACGTAGCCGATATCTAGACGATCATCAGAGGATGAGACCGTGGAAAAGAAGCTGAAGATTACACTGGTGAAGAGCGCCATCGGGCGGCCCGAGAAGCAGCGCAAGGTGTTGCGCGGCATGGGGCTTGTCCGGATGAACCGGAGCGTGACGCTCAAGGACACCCCGGAGACCCGGGGCATGGTCTACAAGGTGAGCCATCTCGTTGCCGTAGAAGAAATCAACGGGTGAATGCAATGAATCTGAGTGAACTGAGACCCCCCGAGGGTTCGAGAAAAAAGCGAAAGAGGATCGGCCGCGGAGACGGTTCAGGCCACGGCGGAACCTCCACGAAGGGCCACAAGGGCCTCAAGGCCCGCTCGGGCCACAACTCCAGGCCGGGCTACGAGGGAGGCCAGATGCCGCTTTCGCGCCGGCTCCCCAAGAAGGGCTTCAAGAATATCTTCCGCAAGGAGATCATCATCGTCAACCTGGGTGAGCTCAACCGCTTCTCCGGGGAAGCCCCCGTTGATGCGGCGGCCCTGCTGGCCGGCGGCGTGATCCGGACGATTGGCGACGGGATCAAGATCCTCGCCAAGGGGACGATCGAGAGGGCCCTCACCGTGAGGGTGAATGCCATCAGCCAGGCCGCGAAAGAGAAAATCGAGGCGGCCGGGGGCAAGGTCGAGGTCATCGATTAAAAGGACATCGGATTTGATCGGCGGACTGAAAAACATACAGAAAATCCCGGAACTCCAGAAGCGCATTGCCTTCACGTTCCTTCTGCTGGCCGTTTACCGGGTCGGGGCCCACGTGCCCACGCCCGGCATCGACACGGCGGCGCTGGCTGCGTTTTTCGACCAGGCCAAGGGATCGCTCCTGGGGCTCTTCGATCTGTTTGCAGGAGGGGCGCTCTCGAACCTCTCGGTGTTTGCCCTGGGGATCATGCCCTACATCAGCGCCTCCATCATCCTGCAGCTGCTCACGATCGCCATTCCGCACCTGGAGAGGCTCTCCAAGGAAGGCGAAGCCGGGCGCCGCAAGATCACCCAGTACACCCGCTACGGGACGGTGCTCCTTTCCCTGATCCAGGGATTCGGGATCGCCGTGGGCCTTGAGAACATGGCGGGCCCGACGGGCGCCTCCATCGTGATGATCCCCGGCTGGGGGTTCCGTCTCATGACGGTCATCACGCTGACGGCCGGAACGGCCTTCATCATGTGGCTGGGCGAGCAGATCACCGAGCGCGGGATCGGCAACGGCATTTCGCTCATCATTTTCGCCGGCATCGTCTGCCGGGGTCCGGAGGGCGTCATCAACACCTTCCGGCTCGTGTCCACGGGGGAAATGGGGATCCTCGCCGTGATCTTCCTGGCCGTCTTCATGGTGGCCGTCGTCGGCTTCATCGTGTTCATGGAGACCGGGCAGCGTCGCATCCCCGTGCAGTACGCCAAACGGATCGTAGGGAGAAAAATGTACGGCGGGCAGACGACACACCTGCCGCTCAAGATCAACACGTCGGGCGTCATCCCGCCCATCTTCGCGTCGTCGATCATCATGTTCCCTGCGACCCTGGCGCAGTTCATCCCGCACCCGTGGATGAAGTGGGTGTCCGACTCGCTGGTACCGGGGGCCCTCTTCTACGAGGCGCTCTACGTCTCGTTCATCGTCTTTTTCTGCTTCTTCTACACGGCCGTCGTGTTCAACCCGACGGATGTGGCGGAGAACATGAAGAAGCACGGGGGGTTCGTGCCGGGCATCCGGCCGGGAAAGAAAACGGCCGAGTACATCGACCACGTGCTGAGCCGCCTGACCTTCAGCGGGGCCATCTACGTCTCCGCGGTCTGCGTGCTGCCGAGCATCCTCATGGTCTACTTCAACGTCCCCTTCTACTTCGGCGGGACGGCGCTGCTGATCATCGTGGGCGTGGCCCTCGACACGGCGGGGCAGATCGAGACCCATCTCCTGGCGCGTCAGTACGAGGGGTTCCTCAAGAAAGGGCGCCTGGCGAAACGGCGGTAAGGAGGCCCGGTCATGATCATCTTGAAATCTCGTCCCGAGATTGAAAAGATGAGAAAGAGCAACGCCATCGTCGCCGCGATCCTGGAGGAGCTCAGCAGGAAGATCAGGCCGGGGGTCAAAACGATCGAACTGGACCGGCTTTCCGAGGAACTGGCCCTGAAAAAGGGCGCCCGGCCGGCCTTCAAGGGATACCGGGGTTACCCCTACTCCCTGTGCACCTCCGTCAACAGCGAGGTCGTGCACGGGATGCCCTCGGAGAGGGAACTGAAGGAAGGCGATATCGTCAGCCTCGACTTCGGCATCCTCAACGACGGTTATTACGGAGATGCGGCGGTCACGGTGCCCGTGGGGGAAATCACCCCCGGGGCCCGGAAGCTGCTGAAAATCACGGAAGAAGCTCTTTACAGAGGCATTGCGGAGGTCAAGGCGGGCAATCGCATCGGCGACATCTCATCGGCCATCCAGGGCCATGCCGAGGCCGCAGGATACTCCGTGGTCCGCGATCTCGTGGGGCACGGCATCGGCAAGAACCTCCACGAGGACCCGCAGGTTCCCAACTACGGATCGGGCGGACGGGGAATCGAGCTGAAGCCGGGGATGGTCTTCGCGATTGAGCCCATGGTCAACGAGGGAACCTACCGGGTGGAAATCCTCCGCGACGGCTGGACGGTGGTGACAGCCGACGGGAAACTGTCGGCCCATTTCGAGCACTCCGTGGCCATTACGGAAAACGGGCCGGTCATCCTGAGCAGGATCGGCTGAGCGCAGGGAGCATATGGCAAAAGAAGAACCTATCGAGGTGGAAGGCAGGGTTATCGAGACGCTGCCGAACGCCATGTTCCGGGTGGAGCTGGAAAACGGGCACCGCGTGCTCGCACACATCTCGGGAAAGATGCGGATGCATTTCATCAAGATTCTCCCGGGAGACAAAGTGACCATCGAGCTCTCTCCCTACGACCTGACACGGGGGCGGATCACCTACCGGTCGAAGTAGGGTGCGAAACGGCCGCAGGCCGATTGACAAAAGGGGGTTGCGTCGTGAAAGTAAGACCATCGGTAAAAAAAATGTGCGACAAGTGCAAGATCATCAAGCGACACGGCATCGTAAGGGTGATCTGCGAAAACCCGAAGCACAAGCAGCGCCAGGGATAACCCAAGACCATCCGAGGAGGCCCGAGCAGTGGCAAGAATAGCAGGCGTTGACCTACCCAAGAACAAGCGCATGGAGATCGCCCTGACCTACATCTTCGGGATCGGCCGCTCCAAGTCGCGTGAAATCCTCCGCGAGGCGGGGATTGCCTACGAAACGAAGACGGACCAGATCACCGACGGGGAAGTGACGGCCATCCGCAACGTCATCGACAGGGATCACAAGGTGGAGGGGGATCTCCGCCGGGACGTTTCCATGTCGATCAAGCGGCTCATGGATGTCGGGACCTACCGGGGCCTGCGGCACCGCAAAGGTCTTCCCGGCCGCGGCCAGCGCACGCACACAAACGCCCGGACCCGCAAGGGACCCCGCAGGGCGATCGCCGGCAAGAAGAAGTAACACGATCATTGATTACCTGGAGGACCCATGGCCAATCCGAGAAGAAAGACCGGAAAGAAGCGCGAGAAGAAAAACGTCCCCGAGGGGATTGCCCACATCCAGTCTACATTCAATAACACCATCGTCACCATCACCGACCTGGCCGGGAACGTCATCTCCTGGGCATCGTCCGGGATGTCGGGGTTCAAGGGCTCCCGGAAGGGGACCCCGTTTGCGGCCCAGATGGCCGCCGAAAGCGCGGTACGCAAGGCGAAGGAGCAGGGGCTCCGAACCGTCCGGGTCTACGTGAAGGGCCCCGGGTCCGGCCGCGAGTCGGCCCTGAGGGCGCTGCAGGCCACAGGGATCTCGATCAGCCTGATCCGCGACGTGACCCCGATCCCGCACAACGGCTGCCGTCCGCCCAAGAGACGGCGCGTGTAAGGCGCAAGGATAAACCCACGAGAATTTACAGGGAGGCACAACTTGGCACGTTACAGAGGATCAGAATGCAGGCTTTGCCGTCGTGAAGGCCTGAAGCTTTTTTTCAAGGGTGACCGCTGCTACACCGAAAAATGCGCGTTCGAGCGCAGGGGCTATGCACCCGGCGAGCATGGGCAGGCGAGAAAGAAGCGCTCCGATTACGGCGTCCAGCTGCGCGAGAAACAGCGCCTGAAGAGGATGTACGGGCTGCTCGAGAAGCAGTTCAAGGGCTACTTCGAACGGGCCGACCGCATGAAAGGCATCACGGGTACCAACCTCCTGATGCTCCTGGAGCGGAGGCTCGACAACGTGGTGTTCCGGCTGGGCTTTGCCCCGTCCCGGAACGAGGCCCGGCAGCTCGTGCGCCACAGCCATTTTCTCGTCAACGGGAAGAAGGTCAACATTCCCTCGTACATGGTTCGAAAGGACGACGTCGTCGAGCTGAAAGAAAAGAGCAGGAAGGTCCTCCCCATTCTCGACTCCCTGGGAACGGTGGCCCGCAGGGGCATCCCGGGGTGGCTGGAGCTGGACAAGGACAACTTCAAAGGTGTCCTGAAGGCGATTCCGACGCGCGAAGACATCACCATGCCCGTCCAGGAGCAGCTGGTGGTCGAGCTTTACTCCAAGTAACCTGTCAAGGAAGGTTCCGGACGAAACCCTTTTCCAGGCGGTTCCAGAGCCTGACAGCCAGAGGGAAAATTGATTATGCAGAGAAACTGGCGCAGCCTGATCCGGCCGAAACGGATCGAGATCGACGAGAAGACCCAAAGCAAATCATACGCCGAATTCACCGTGCAGCCCCTTGAGAGGGGCTACGGCATCACCCTGGGGAACTCGCTGAGGCGAGTGCTGCTGTCCTCCATCCAGGGAGCGGCCATCGTGTCCGTGCGTTTTGACAATGTCCTGCACGAGTTCTCCACCGTCCCCGGTGTCAAAGAGGACGTGACGGACATCATCCTGAACCTCAAGGGCGTCCGCCTGAAGCTGCACGGCGATGTCCCCCGGACGATCAAGATCGACGCCTCCAAGGCGGGCCAGGTCAAGGCCGGGGACATCATCACGGATGCCAATGTGGAGATCCTCAACCCCGATCACTACATCGCCCAGCTGACCAGCGGAGGCAAGCTCAAGGCCGAGATGGTCGTGAAGATGGGCAAGGGCTACGTCATGGCCAAGCGAGAGCGCGACCCCGACCAGCCCGAGGGGACCATTAACATCGACGCCATCTTCTCGCCCATCAAGAAGGTGAGCTATACCGTGAGCCATGCCCGCGTGGGCCAGATCACGGACTTCGACAAGCTCACGCTGGAAGTCTGGACCGACGGCAGCGTGCAGCCCGCGGATTCCGTTGCCTTTGCGGCGAAGATCCTGAAAGACCAGCTCGACATCTTCATCAACTTCGAAGAGATCGAGGAAGAGAAGGTGCAGGAGGAGGCCGGGCAGAGCGAAAAACTCAGCGAAAACCTCCTGAAGAGCGTCGACGAGCTCGAGCTTTCCGTCCGGTCGGCCAATTGCCTCAAAAATGCCGGAATCCACATCATCGGCGAGCTGGTCCAGAAGACGGAGGCGGAGATGCTCAAAACCCGCAACTTCGGCCGCAAGTCCCTCAACGAGATCAAGGAGATCCTCTCCGAGATGGGTCTTTCCCTCGGCATGAAGATCGAATGGCCTCCCAAGAACCGGGAAGAGGCCGCGAGCGCCGAGTAAAATCCAGAATTTTCTGATCTGAAAGGAATGATTCAAGATGCGACACGGGGTAGGCGGACGAAAGCTTGGCAGGTCGACCAGTCACAAAGATGCCATGCTTCGAAATATGGTCACGTCGTTTCTGAAATACGAGAAGATCGAGACCACCGATATCAAGGCGAAGGAACTGAGGCGGGTGGCCGAGAAGATGATCACACTGGCGAAGCGGGGCGGCCTCCATGCCCGCCGGCAGGCCGCGGCCGTGCTTCGGGAAAAGGAAGTCGTGCAGAAGCTCTTTGACGAGATCGGCACCCGTTTTGCCGATCGGCAGGGCGGCTACACGAGAATCGTCAAGACGGGCTTCCGCGCCGGAGACAGCGCCCCCATGGCCTTTATCGAGCTCATGGACAAGCCCGAGGGGAAGAAGGAAAAGAAAGGGGCCAAGGCCAAGAAAGAGACCAAGGCCAAGGCGGCGCCGAAAGCGAAGAAGGAGCCCAAAGCAAAAAAAGAAGCCAAGCCCAAGGCCGAAAAGTCCCCGAAGGCCCCGAAGGCCGCGAAAGAGGCGAAACCGAAGAAGGCGGCGGCGAAAAAGCCGGCGGCCAAGAAGGAGACCGGCAAGGAGGAGTAAAAACCCTCTTCGACACTGCAAAAAAGGCAGGGACCATGGTCCCTGCCTTTTTTTTGCCCTTCTCCGGTCCGTCCGGCAAAATACTTGATTTTCAGCTCGGGAAATTATAAGAATCATCGATCGAAGGTAACTGTAAGAAAGGAGGACTAACCTTATGGCGGAGGAGAAAATAGGCGAAATCGTAAAATTCTTCGCGAAGCCCAGCGTCGCGGCGATCAAGATCACGGCCGGCGAGCTGAAGGTGGGTGACACGATCAAGATCGTGGGCCATACGACGAGCTTCGAGAGCGTCATCGAATCCATGGAAGTCAACAACGCAAAGGTCGAAAAGGCCGTCGCGGGCGACTTCATCGGTGTGAAGGTGGCGGACCGGACACGGCCCGGCGATGAGGTCTTCAAAGTCATCCCGGACTAGGCCGGCCGACGGCGGGGGGGCGACTTCGTTGGTTGCCTTGCCTTCATCTTCGGCATCGAGGCTGTGAAGATCGGAAGAGCAGAAGTGAGGAAGAGCGGATCAAGAGTGTAGAGAATCCGACTTTCCCTCCGAGCTTCCGCTCTTCTTAGCTTCCTCACTTCACCCCCAATGCGGGGAGGTTTGCCTGATCTGTCAGACAGGGCCACAGGAGATTTCTATCCTGTGGCCTTTTGTTTTCCCGGGGCTCCCCGTCACAAAGGGGTTGCTCCTTTTTGCACGGCTGTGGTAATTTGCGCCGACAAATGGCGGGTGACAGGTGACAGTCAGCAGGTCAAAGAATGAACGTTCCGTGGCACCGGTCACGGATCCGCTCGCGTACCTCGACAGCCTCAAGAGTGCCGGCATCCGGCCGGGGCTGGGGCCCATCCGAAGGCTGCTCGGCAGGCTGGGGAGCCCCCAGCAGCGCTATCGAAGCATCCTCGTGGGGGGGACGAACGGCAAGGGTTCCATCGCGGCGACCCTGGCAGCCGTTCTCCGGGCTCAAGGCTACCGGGTCGGGCTCTACACGTCGCCCCACCTCGTCGATTTCCGGGAGCGTATCCGGGTGGACGGGGCCATGATCCCCGAGGAGATTCTCTGCCGGCGCATCGGGCAGGTGCGCAGGGCGAACCGTGCGGGGGTGACCTACTTCGAGTTCGCGACGGCCCTGGCCTTTCTTCATTTTGCCCGCTGCCGGGTGGACGTGGCCGTCCTCGAGGTCGGCATGGGCGGCAGGCTCGATGCCACGAATGTCGTCCGGCCCGAGCTCTCCGTCATCTCGAACATCGCCTTGGACCACGCCGAATTCCTGGGGCCGCGCCTCGAAGACATCGCCCTGGAGAAGGCGGGGATCATCAGGCGGGGCGGCGTGTGCATCACGGCGGCCACTCAAGCCCCCGTTTTAAACGTTCTGGAAGCCGTCTGCCGGGAGAGGAAGGCGCGACTGCTGCGGGTGGGCCGGGAGATCCGGATTCGGGCGAAGAGAAGCGATCTGTTCGACTTTCGGTCCCCGGGGATGGACGCGAGAGACCTGGCCTCGGCCCTGAAGGGGCCCTACCAGAGGGAAAACACCGCCTGCGCCCTGGGGGCCCTGGGGGTCTTGCGCGGCAGGGGTTTTGATGTCGGCGACGAGGCTGTCCGGAAAGGGCTTGCGGCCGTGCGCTGGGAAGGGCGGCTGGAGATCGTGGCGGAGGCCCCCACAGTCATCCTGGATGGAGCCCACAACGCGGCCGGCGCCGCGGCGCTCAAGCGGGCCCTGGGCGGATTCAGGTACCGGAGACTGATCCTCGTGATGGGAATTCTGGCGGACAAGGATTGGCGGGGGATGATCCGGCGGCTTGCCCCGCTGGCCCATCGCGTGATCCTGACGCGGCCCCCGGAGGAACGTGCGCTGGCACCGGAGGCGCTGGCCGCGGAGGCGATGCGCTGGAGCGACAGCGTCGATGCCGTCAAAGAGCCCCGCGAGGCCATCCGGAGAGCCCTGGAAATGGCCGGCAAGGACGATCTCGTCTGCGTGGCCGGCTCGCTTTATCTCGTGGGGGCGGTGCGTCCCCTGTTCATCCCATCTCATCGAAAGGTTCCGGGTTTGGCGGAAAATGGCCGGCGATCGTAAAACGGGGGGCTTTACGAGTCTGTCTCGAGCTTCTGGGCTCGTTCTCGTGCTCCTGCTGTTCCTGGCCGCACCGGCCGGCGGGCAGCCGAGTCTCGACCTGAAAAAGGCCCAGCAAGGGCCCATCCGGATCGAGGCGGACCTCCTCACCTATGATCAGGATTCCGACACGTATCGCGCCGAGGGCGACGTGGTGATCACCTTCACGGGCGGTTTCCTGAAGGCCGACTCCGTCACCATGAACCGAACGACAAACGACGCCTGGGCCCACGGCCATGCTTTCCTCTCGAGCGACGGGGATACCCTGGAGGGGGATATCATCGAGCTCAATCTCGAGACGAAGACGGGCGTGGCACGCGACGGGCGCATGTTCTTCGTCAAGAATCACCTCTATGTGACGGGCAGCGAAATCGAGAAAACCGGCGAGGCGACCTACCGCGCCAAGGATGCCACCGCAACGACCTGCGACGGGCCCTTGGCCGACTGGCGCTTTACAGGGAAGGAAGGAGATGTCACGATTGACGGCTACGGGACCCTGAAGAACGGCTCCTTCCAGATTCGTGACACTCCCGTCGTCTGGCTTCCCTGGGCAGCGTTCCCCGCGAAGACGACGCGCCAGAGCGGTTTCCTTTTTCCTTACATGGGCTACTCGCAGGATAAGCTGGGCGCTGATGTGGATATCCCATTCTACTGGGCCATTTCGGAGAGCCAGGACGCCACACTCTACAGCCGATACATGAGCATGCGGGGGCTCCAGGAGGGCGCCGAGTATCGATACCAGCCGAGCGCGAGCACCTGGGGTCTGTTCTACGGGGATTTCCTGAAGGATCAATGGACAGGCACGGATAACTCCGGCGGCATTCCCCGCACCTGGACCGAGAAGCAGGATCGATGGTCCTGGTACTGGAGCCACGAGACAACCTTCGAGCCCGGGTTCTACTT
>Ga0351877_1010_pt2 | contig 55611 bp, 52 predicted proteins | sample BONcelFGM3001D13_FD_206775 | JGI IMG/M metagenome (GOLD analysis project Ga0351877, IMG submission 206775) | Enriched cells from coal bed in the Powder River Basin, Montana, United States - BONCAT cells FGM rep3 HSBNCT.FGM.300.1.D13 ...
TGCGAAACTGGAGAAATATGGAGACGTCGTCCTGGACATCATCAGGCAATACTGCCGGATTCACAAGATCGCAGAGCGGCCGAATCTGCCTTGAAGCAAGCGGGGACCCGTAAACAAATCTCTTGAATTAGATGGATTATCCGTTTACAGATGCAGCAGACGAGTTGAAACAGGCATAACCCAACATAACCTCCCAACCCTCAAAGGGTAAGAGCCATGATTTAAATGACCCCGTATCTCAGAAGAGAACGGGGTTTTTTGCATTTTGGGTTTTCCAGAAGAGAATGGAGAAGTTGAAATGCAGGACACGACGCCAGGTAACGACGCTATGAGTGAAGACCTTTCGAGTCAGGATCCGATCCAATACGGGCGCCTTATTGCAGTGATAGGGAGAACATGACTGAATGGGCATAGCAGCGCCGGCTCGCAAGAATCGTCTCACCTCGATCGACATGTTGCGCGGCGTCGTCCTGGTCATCATGGCGCTCGACCACGTGCGCGACATGGTGACACACCCGCAGAGTGCCAATTATTCGGCAGCGGTGGATTTCGCCGGTTCGGCAGGTGCGTTGTTTTTTACCCGCTGGATCACGAATTTTTGCGCGCCGACCTTCGTGCTGCTCGCAGGTGTGAGCGCGTTCATGTACGGCGCGACCCGGCAACGGTCCACGGGCGAGGTCACGCGCTTTTTGGCAAGCCGTGGGGTGTGGCTTGTTTTCCTCGAATTGACCGTCATCGGATTCGCCTGGTCCTTCAACCTGCACTCAAAGCCCTTTCTGCAAGTGATTTGGGCAATCGGGTGGTCGATGATCGCGCTCTCCGCTCTCGTCTGGTTGCCCCGGGCTGCCATCGCGGGCTTCGGCGTGGCGATGATCGCGGCGCATAATGGACTGGACGGCATTCAGCCGGTCCTCTCCGAGGCTTCGCCCCTGTGGATGCTTTTGCACATCCCCGGGACTCTCGAGGTTGGCGGCACGCCTGTGGCATTAATTATCTACCCGCTGATTCCGTGGATCGGTGTCATGGCACTCGGTTACGCGATAGGCCCATATTTTGTGGGACCCAACCCTGAGCGCCCCGGGCGTCTACTGCTCATGGGTGCAGTTCTGACGCTCTTGTTCCTCCTGCTTCGTCTGACGAATCTCTATGGCGACCCGGTGGTCTGGGCACCACAGCAGGACACGGCTGCAACGATTATCAGCTTTCTCAATGTCACGAAGTATCCTGTTTCCCTGCAGTTCCTTCTTATGACGCTGGGGCCCGCACTCATGCTGCTCGGATGGTTCGAGCGGCTAACGGGGCAAGCCGTCACAATCCTGGTGACTATCGGGCGGGTGTCATTCTTCTACTATATCCTCCATCTTTACCTCATTCACGGGATCGCCGTTTCCATCGGGCTTTGGCAGGGATTCACTCTGCGCGAGATGGCCGTTAGTTTTCTTGAGAATCCACCAGACTTCGGGCTTTCGCTTAGCGGTGTATATATCGTCTGGGTGGTCACCGTTGTGACCATGTACCCCGCCTGCGCATGGTATGCGGGTGTCAAGGCTCGGCGGCGAGATTGGTGGTGGCTCTCATATCTGTGATGCAGCACAACCGGCCAACGATGCTGCTAAGCGCGCTGGCCGCCTTATACTGGACAGAGTTCGCGTTTACGTGCGTTTGGTGGGGCGAAGCGTGGATAGGGGGAATGACGATGACCCGGAGGATAGTCACAGGCAACAACAAACGCGGCTCCGTTCTTCGCGTCATGCCGTTCCGGCCTGCAAACGGCCTGCCGACCGGCCTGGCGAAATCAGGATCCGCAATATGATTCAGTTAGAGGTTGATTTCATATATGTCCGGCTGACCTCCACAACGAACATCCATGTCTATCGCCGCCGATATTGCCTTTTGACATATTTCTTTGGCAGAGAAATCAGAATCATACAGGGCGTGAATCGCGCCAAGTGCATAATCGCAGCCAGAGCCGATCGCATAGAATCTTTCAAATTTATGGACACTCATGTTTGCTGAAACATAGAATATGCCGTTTCTGTTTGCGATTAAAAATCGGGCATCCAAATCTGCAAAGGGTGAGTTAGTACTATTGCACTGGTTATTCACGTAGCTGTATTTTTCTTTAGCCGTGAAATAGAGGTTATTAAAGAATTTAAATATGGATCTCTCGTCGTTCAGTTTGAGATTTTTGTTCTTTTTGTCGGACAAAAAATCCTGAATAATATTGTCGTAGAGCCCCCAACCGGAACCGGCAACATGAGTGCCATTGATCGTAAATATTTTACTGGCGTTATGATTATGACTTGGCATGCAACTATCGCCGAAGTTCATTTGGGTGTCAGCACCGATAACCAGGTATTTTTTTTTCAGGACAGTGACAGCAACAGTCATTTGTTACTCCTTGTTTCTTTGGTGCGACGATTTAAATATTTTACAGGATTACGCATATATCCCAGCTTAAAACCCAAGCACCGTGAAATTTGCTGCCTGACAATGAATAGACTTGGCCGGTGTTTTCCGAACTCTCGTGCAATCCTATTCCAATTCACACAGAATAAAAAGATAAAACTACGCCACAAAATCAAGGCAAAGCGGAAGATAGGGGACGCCCTTCACATTTGCAGATCCGGATTTGCACGAGGATGAATAGCGCGGTCGGACTTGAGAATGAACCGCATTGAGAGGATGCATTGCGTTACCGGGGCTTGGCGGGGGCAGGGTGGCGATCCAGGAGCTGCGCCTCTTCCCTGGGCAGAAGAGCCTTCAATTCAGAGCAGTAGCATGCGCACTTGATCTCCGGGGCCACGGAAGGGAAGTCTGCGGGCCTTGACAGGACGGTGATCCGTTCCTGGATGGATTCCGGCAGCAAGCGGAAGAAGGATTCGTTGTTCCTGTAGATTTCGAAAGCCACAAAGACCAGGGTGTATCCCATGAGCTGCTTCAGATCGACAGCCTCCAAAGACGGTTTGATGTCGATATGCCCAATCTCATGATCGGTCGCGATTCGGAAAAGTACGGGGATCAGATCCTGCTTCAGCTTTTCGAAGCTGCCGAGGATCAGCATCGAAGGCTTGCGTTTACCCCGTAACCCTCTGCGAGACTTCGTTGTTTCCGCGAGCATCTTGCTGCTCCCTTTGGTGCTTGTTTTTTTCTTCCTCGCTACTCGAACCTCGGTCCTCGTGCCTTTTCCCGCTTACTCCGCCATGATCCTCTCGCTGTCGTTGATGTCGCGGTAGCTGTAGGGGGCGGACTCGCGGATCGCCTCGGGGATCTTCCCGTACTTTCCCTCGAAGGCCTCCAGGAATTGCTCGCGGCCGCGGAAAAAGTCGACGAGTTTTTTCTTGAGCAGCTCCTTGTCCGGGAAGAGCCGGTGGGCGATCATGAGATCGAGGTTGGCGCGGTCGCACTTGATCGGGTAGTGCAGCCCCAGGTAGTCGGGCTCGTAGCTGAAGCGAAGCTGGTAGCGCAGCAAATCGTTGTAGGCCGCCAGCGACTGCCGCAGCGTCACCTTCTGCTCGTCCTGGCCGATGGTCCCCGTGTTGGCCAGGTAGCACTTGATGCGGCTCTTGCGGAGGATCTCGTAGAAGATCATGGCGTGCTCGAGCCGGTCGCCTGCCACGAAGGGGTCGAGGAAGAACTCGCGTTTGAACTTGCCCGCCTCCTCGGGGTTGCCTCCCGAGCTCTCGATGGACTCACCGTAGATGAACTGCATGGTAGCCTGCTCGGGCGTGAGCTTGCTGATCACGTTGGCCAGCGGGTTTCGCGTGAGCATGACGATGTAGTGGAGCCGGTCGGCGTGAAGCCCGGGGCTTGCGATCTCGAGCTTCTCCCGCGCCACGACGGCCCGGCCGTTGCCGGTCTTGCGGGTGTCGTTGAAGTCCGGCATGTAGGGGTACTTCGTGATGGCCACGTTCTCCAGGAAGGCGTCTCTCGACTCGGCCGCCCGGAGAATCTCGGGCTGGCTCTGGTCAAGGCCTTCCGTCTTTACGTAAAGCCCGCCGATCTCGTAGGCGGCATAGCCGCCGTCGAAGGCGAATGTCCCGCCGTCGTCGCCGATCATCTCTGAGCTCTCCCGGGGCAGGCGGGCCAGGCGGCGGCACAGTGTCGTCGTCTTCCCCGTGGCCGTGAGCCCCGAGATGGCCGTGACCACTTCCGTCAACTCCGGCCTGTCCGTTTCGAGGTCGTGGACCCAGAGCCAGTCCCTCCGGGCGCCGGCATGAAGGAAGATGCCCGTCTTGTCGATGGCCTTCACGCGCCAGTCCTCGAACATGAAGACGGCCTTCTTCCCCTCGCCGAGGTAGACGGTGTTGCGGCAGATCTTGACCTGCTCGCCGCGCTTCTCGCCCATCCAGAGGCGCACGACGATGTCCTTGTCCAGGAGCTTCTTTTTCTTATTCGGCTCGAAGGCCTCGTCGGTGAAGAAAATGACGGTGTACGTGGGCTCCTCGACGACCCTCGCCGCCGGGTAGTCCATGAGAAGCTTGAGCCCGTAGGCAATCTGGGCGTACTGCTCGGGCATGATGAACCGGGCCGTGACCCCGTCGCGCCCGTCGCCCACCATCGTGTCGAGGCAGACGATCTTTTCCTTCGAGAGACGCTCCACGGCCTTCCGTGCGAGCTTCTCCTCGGGCTCGCCGAAGGGGTGGTCGACGCTGTTGCGGGTGTGGGGGGCCGAACGGCTCATGGGCTCCGAATCCGCGGCGACGGAACCCACCTGAGTCTGGATCACGCCCTCGTGGCGCAGGGCGATGCGCTTGAGCTCGTCGAGGGTGCGGCCCTCGGTGAGGCGCTTTTCCTTCCTGGCGTCGTTGTAGATCCTGACGGCGGCCTGTTTGAAATAGTTCATGGGCTCCCCCCTCCTCCCCGGGAAGAAAGGCGCCCGGGGATTCCTGTCTGAATAAGTCTAAGGAAGCCTTTCAGGCCTGTCAAGAAAATGCCCGAGGCTGCGTTACTCTTTCCCCAGCTTTTTCTTCCCTTCATGCCTTCTCACCTTCTTGACTTCTGTCTTTTCCCGGCCGGGCGACGATGAACTGGATGATCCCCATGAAGCCGAGTCTTCGGCTCTCGACGATCTCGAGGCCCGCCTCAAGCACGAATTCATCCATCCGGTGATTGATATGCTCGCCCGCGAGGCGCACCGTTGCGGAGTTGAGCCGGTCCATGAGGGGGCCGACCAGCGGGCTCTCGATCCGCACGTGATCGAGAAGGAGTATCCGGCCGCCGGGCTTCGTGACCCGGCCCATCTCCCGCAGGCACGTGACCGGCTCCGGCATGGAACAGAAGACGAAGGTTGCCACGGCCGTGTCGAAGGTCCGCTCCGCGAAGGGGAGATGGCAGAGATCCGCCTCCTCGAAGGTGGCATCCACCGTCCGCTCGCGAGCGCGCTCCCGCGCCCTCCTCAGCATGGCCCCGGAGAGATCCGTTGCCGTGACCCGGGCCCTGGCCGGGTAGAAGGCGATGTTGAGCCCCGTTCCGGCGCCCGCCTCGAGGATGCGTCCCGCGGCACAAGCCCACAGGATCCTTCGGAAGGGCTTCAGGTACCACTCGGAGAGCTCCTCGACGAGACCGTAGTGTTTCGCGAGTCGGTCCCAGCGCGCCTTCGTTTCCGGAGCGTGATTGCTCATCCATGTCCTTCCCCGCGGGGTCAATTCAGTTGCATGCCCGCGTCAACTGTTATATGAATCATTTGGTGCTGTCTGTCCAGTTTGCATCTCCCATTCACCCTTCAAACGACTGCGAGGCTTCCCCATGAAGATCACCTTTCTCGGCGCGGCGCGTAAAGTAACGGGGTCCTGTTTTCACCTCTCCGCAAGCGGTCTGCAGTTCCTCGTGGACTGCGGGATGCACCAGGGTCTCGAGTCCGACGAGCTCAACCGAAAGCCCTTCGGCTTCAACCCCAGGGAGATCGACTGCGTCTTTTTGACCCACGCCCACATCGACCACACGGGGCTCGTTCCCAAGCTCGTGCGCGAGGGGTTTCGGGGAAAGATCATCACGACAGCCGCCACGGCGGAGCTGGCGAGGGTCATGCTCGCCGACTCGGCCCACATCCAGGAGATGGACGCGAAGTGGATGACGAAGAAGGCCCGGCGCGCCGGGAGCGACAAGGTCGTCGAGCCCCTCTACCGCGTCGAGGACGCCATCGCCTCCATCCCCTTTTTCGAGAAGAAGCAGTACGGCGAGATCTACACCCTGAAAAACGGGCTCCGCTACCGCTTCTGCGACGCGGGGCACATCCTCGGCTCCGGCACCCTGGAGCTCTGGTACCGGGACAGCCCCGAGAGGACCATCCTCTTCTCCGGCGATATCGGCAAGAAGGGCAACCCCATCGTCCAGGACCCCCGGCATGCAGCCAGGGCCGACTACGTGGTGGTGGAGTCCACCTACGGCAACCGTCTCCACAAGGGCATCGGGGACAGCCTCGAGGAGCTTGCCGGGGCCGTCGAGTCCACCTTTAAGCGGGGCGGGAACGTCTACATCCCCTCCTTTGCCGTGGGGCGCACGCAGGACCTCATCTACACCTTCAACAAGCTTGTCCGCGAGGGGCGGCTCGCCTCACCGCTGGAGATCTACGTGGACAGCCCCCTGGCCGACGAAGCCACAAAGGTCTATTTCTCCCATCCCGAGCTCTTCGACGAAGATGCGAAGCGCCTCTTCGGGAAAAAGAAAGGCAAAGCCGTCCGCGTCCATTTCACCTCCTCCGTGCAGGAATCCATGAAGCTCAACCAGATCACCTCGGGGGTCATCGTGCTGGCCGGAAGCGGGATGTGTGAAGGCGGGCGCATCCGCCATCACCTCAAGCACAACCTCTGGCGCCCGGAGTGCACCGTCGTCTTCGTGGGGTTCCAGGCCAAGGGGACCCTGGGGCGGGCTATCGTCGACGGGGCAAAGGAGGTCTGGATCCTGGGCGACAAGGTTGCCGTCCGGTCCCGCGTCTTCACGATCGGCGGCTTCTCCGCCCACGCCGACCAGAAGGAGCTGCTGGAATGGCTTGGCCTTTTTCAAAACAAGCCCGAGGTCTTCATCGTCCACGGCGAGGAAAGCGCGGCCCTCGATTTCGAGAAGCAGGTGAAGGAGAAGCTGGGTTTTGTGACGAGGGTGCCGGCGCTGGGGGAAAGCTTCGAGATATAAGCAGCCTTGAGGCTGCAGGCTCCAGGCATCAGGCAACGGGCTTCAGGCGAATTTGAAATAATTATTTGTCAGATTTTTTCTTGGACAGGGTCCCGGTGCGGGAGAAAGGGAAGGTGCGGTCGAAGAGGCCCGCCTTCACGAGGGCCTTGCCCTCGAGCCGGTAGGGAAGCTCCTGGCCGGAGATGTACATTCTGGCAACTCCCCCCAGGCCGCCGAAGTGGGCTGAGATGGGGATCTCCAGGGGGGCCGACGAGGAGGCGGGAACGGAAATCTCCTTCTGAAGTGAACCGCCGCCCGCCTCACGGTCGTTCAGGTGGACGGTGTAGTCGAGCGACTTCAGCCGCAGTTCATAGTTGTTGGGGTTTTGGATCTCGGCGACGAAGACGAGGGCCGCATCGGTGAGGGAGATCTGGCGGACGTGGATCTCTTTCAGGATGATCGTGGGCTCCTCGAAAAAAAGCCCCGCACACCCCGCAAACAGCAGTGTAAATGAGAGAATGATGGTTGCTTCCCGTCGATGCATGGTATCCCCTGCACTTTTTTTATGTGAAAACAGACGGCCTGTCAACCCGCAAACGAACCCGGGAATGGGAAACCGATGGAAACACCTTGGCGTGAATGGTTGAAAAAGGCGAAAATCGTCTACTGGCTGATCGTGGGCGGGCTGGCATTCTTTGTGGTTGTGATCATCCTGGGAACGCTGGGGACGATCTCGTCGGCGCAGATTCTGGAAATCGGGCGATGGTACGTCTTCTTGCTCATTGCGGGAATGTTGCTGCAGATGATCGCGCGGCGTTTGTAGGCGGCCGTGCGGCCGCAGTGGCCAGTGACCAGTGTTCAGTGGTCAGTCTCTTATCAATACGGTATTTTCACTGGCCACTGACCACTAGCCACTGAACACTTTTTTAATCCTCCTGCAGCATCTTGATCCGTGCAACGATCGAGATATCGATTGCCTTTTCCAGCTCGGCATACTGCCATTCCATGTCTTCCACGTAGCAGCGGATGTCGGAGTGCCCCGGGATGCTCAGCCGGATACGCTCGCCGATTCTCGGCAGCATGGAGATCGGGATCTGGCAATTGTAGAGAAAGTTTTTGTTCGTGCTCGAAAAAATGACATTGATTCTTTCGCTCATCACCGCTCCTTTTGGCTCGCCTGTAAATGGGCTGCTGTCCAAAGGACCGCGACCGGCCCCTGAAGTTAATTATCGGTAACTTGTTCAATATCATTAGAGATTTTTTCGTTTTCCGGCAAGGCAGGGGCGACCTCCCCCGGGCAGCAGGGGCTGTTGACGGTCCACCCGATCCCGCGGCTGAGGCTCCTGCCCGGTCGTGCCGGGGTTTACGGGGGGCATGAAGGGCGGGGTGCGAAAAAACGGTCTTATGTAATTGAGGACGATGCCGATAGGAAATAGAGGTGGTATGGTTCTTGAAGCTCATTTCAGGCGTGAAGAGCCGGGAAAGATTCCGCTTTCTCCAAACTTATAATTTTGATAGAAGAATCAACAGTGTGCAATTCCTTTTTCCGTCGGTGCCGTACATGAACCCCTTTGTAAAACCCGCTCTGGTTGCCCTGTTGCTCGGGGTGTTGACGCTTGGCGTCCTGTTTCCGGCTGTGCCGGCCCATGCCGACATCTACCGCTACACGGACGAGAGCGGGGTCATGCACATCACCAACCTTCCCACCAGCCCCGATTACAAGCTCTGGATCAAGGAGCGGCGGGTGATCATCAAGGCCGGCATCGACATGACAAAATTCGGCCCCCTGATCCAGAAGGCCTCCGACAGGTACAAGGTCGATTACTCCCTCGTCAAGGCCGTCATCAAGGCCGAGTCCAACTTCAATCACAAGGCCGTCTCGCCCAAGGGCGCCCAGGGCCTCATGCAGCTCATGCCGAAGACCGCCTCGACCCTGCAGGTGAAGGACAGCTTCGAGCCCGAGTCCAACATCGAGGGCGGCGTCAAGTACCTGCGCTATCTCATGAACGTCTACAACGGCCACCTGCCGCTGGCCCTTGCGGCCTACAATGCCGGCGAGAAGGCCGTGGCCAAATATGGCGGGATTCCCCCCTACAACGAGACCCGCGGTTACGTGAAGCGCGTCCTGGCCCTGTACAAGCAGTACAGCGCGGAGCCGAAGGACGGCAGGACGGCGGTGGTGTCGATGCGACCCGAGGTCGTCAGCGACTAGGGTATCGGGTCTCGGGGCTCGGGTATCGGAAAGAAAAGATAATGAAAGGATCGGTGGGCAGCGCTCCCGATCCTTTTGCATTTATCTATAATCGCTGCTACTTGTCGAAAGGAACAAATTGTCCTTTTTTTGCCCCGCAGACCGGGCATTCATCCGGTAAAGAACCGTCAGACACGAAACCGCATACCTTGCAGACGTAATAGGTTGTATCCCTCTCCTCCATGAGATTCGCCATGGCCTGCTTGTAGAGCTTGGCGTGCGTCTCTTCCACATCCCGGCTTTGACTGAAATGAAGCAGGGCGGCTTTATCCCCGACTTGTTCTGCCCTTTTCACAAAATGATCATAGGCAATTTCCGCCACGGTCTTTTCCGATTCGAAACTGGAGGCCAGATTTTCTTCCGTTGATTTGATTTCCCTGAGCACGCGCAATGCGCGCATGCCGTGAATCTCTTCCGAAAAAGCGATCACGCGAAAAAGGCGCGCGATCTGTTTGTACCCTTCCAGCTCTGCTTTTTCGGCAAACAGTTTAAGCCGCAGAGCCGCTTTCGATTCGCCGACGTAGGCCTGCTGCAGAGCGTTACGAATTTCCTCATCCATGCGTCAGCTCCTGTATGGGATTTTAAGCGGGTGAGAATTCACTCTCGTCCGCATTCTTTTCAATTCATCCGCAATCGTTGTACAACCGATGACCTTCGCAAATATTTTTAGCACATTTCAAGTCGGACTTCCGGCATTTATTTATTATCAGAGGATTTTGGGCTCAGGCAATAAAAATCCCCCTCTGTTCCCCCTTTTGCAAAGGGGATGAAAGGGGGATTTTCTTTTGTCTTGATGTCTTTCCCGGAACCCTGTCCCCTGAACCCTATACCCTGTTTTATTTCACCCTTGTCCACGTGTCCGTCCGCCCGAGAAGGGAGATGCCGATGAACCCGCGGACGTTGAGCACGTCCGGCGACTCCAGGGTCATCTTGCACTTGTAGTCCTTCCCGTTTTCCGGGTCATAGATCATCCCATTTTCCCAGAGGCCGTCCTTTACGAAAACGAAATCCCGGAGAATGGCCAGGCCCAGGATGGGCTGGTTGCGCTTCGCAGCATCCGGGTTTTCACGGTCCACCTTCTGCTTTCCCGCCATGCCTTTCTTGTCATCGGCGGGGTAAACGGGCTCCTTCAGCCAGATGATCTTTCCGTAGTACTTCCCTTCGGCCTTGTAAATCTCCACGTGGGCCGTCTGCTTGCCGTTGAGCCACTTCCCGACGATGACGTCCGGGCTTGCCGCCCAGGCCGATGAGATCACCAGGCAAAATGCCACAACCAACCCAAGCGCGAATCCGACTTTCCTCATCTTCCTCCCTCCTTGGATGATGTTGTTCGTTCCAGCAGCAATCGACGAAAAGCATACCGAAGATGCATTTGAAAAGAAAGAAAAAACGGAGCGGAAGCGGCAACAGGGCCGTCAGGGACCCTCTTCGGTGGTTGGATGCCGATCCGTGGTCGGACAGGGCTGCCTAACGCAAAACGAGGGGGATCACGACGGCTGCCAGGACGGCCAGGGCGGTCAGGATCAGTGCGGCCATCATGAACCAGTGCGGAACGAATCGGACCGGGGCCGGCGGCTCGGCATTTTCGCCTGCGCCATCGATGGAGCACCCCGGATTCCATCGCCGCAAGCCAGCCCAGGCAGGCAAGCCGAGGAGCATCGCAAAGCCGAAAAAGAGCAGCGCCCCGTTGACGTCGCCCAACCGGAGGGCCAGATTGACCATATAGAGGCTGCCCAGGGCCGAAACCGCGAGGAGAATGCCTAGAATTTTCAGTAGCACAATGACCTTCCCCGATCACGGTCCCTGACGGTGAGATGCAAAAAAACTGCCTGAGGGCCCCCGCATTATTCGCTTCGAGCGAGGCGACCCGCGATGGCCCGGGCGGCGAGTATCCCGCTTGCCGAGGCTTGGAGCAGTCCGCGGGTGATCCCGGCGCCGTCGCCGATGGCGAAGAGGTTTGCAATCTTCGTTTCGAGCTCGTTCGACACCTCGATGCGGTTCGAGTAGAACTTGACCTCCACACCGTAGAGCAGGGTGTGGCGGGAGTTGACGCCCGGCGCCAGGGTGTCCATCGCCTGAAGCATCTCGATGATGTTCTTGAGGTGCCGGTAGGGAAAGACGAAGCTCAGATCCCCCGGCGTGGCGTCGGCGAGCGTGGGCCGCGTGAGGCACTTGGCGATGCGCTCCTTCGTGGAGCGCCGCCCCTGCAAAAGATCCCCCAGCCGCTGCACGATGACCCCCTGGCCCAGGAGATTGGCGAGCTGCGCGATGTAGCGGCCGTAGGCGATGGGGTCGTCGAAGGGCTCCGTGAAGGAGCTGCTCACCAGGATGGCGAAATTGGTATTGTCGGACTTCTTCGATGCGTAGCTGTGGCCGTTCACGGTGACCAGGCCGTCGTTGCTCTCCGCCACCACCTCGCCGAAGGGATTCATGCAGAAGGTCCGGACCCGGTCGTCGAAGCTCTTCGAGTAGTAAACGAGCTTCGATTCGTAGCTCACGTCGGTGAGCGGCTTGAGGACCGTCGCGGGCAGTTCGACACGGACGCCGATGTCGACGGCGCTCGACTGTGTGCGGAGCCCGAGGTTCTTTGCCTCGACCTTCATCCAGGAGGCGCCCGAGCGGCCCGGCGCCACAATCACGTGACGTCCGTAGCGAATCTCTCCGTCGGCAAGCTTCACTCCCAGGATTTTCCCTTCCTGGGCCAGCAGCGACTGGACCCGGCAGTCCGTACAGATCTCGATCTTCCCTGCGAGCGATTCGTACATCCGGCCCAGCACATTGACGCAGTTTTCCGTGCCGATGTGGCGGATCCTGGAGGGGATGAACTCCAGGCCCGCAAGGCTCGCCTTCTCGCCCAGCTCCTCGACCTCCGGGGAGATGTCACCGAAGAGCCGATCCGGCGCACCGTGCTTCACGTAGGTCCTGTCGGCTTCCAGAAGCAGCTCGTAGAGGGACTTGTCGTCGAGGAATTCCCCGAGGTGTCCGCCCACCTCCGTGGAGAGGGTCAGCTTGCCGTCGCTGTAGGCCCCGGCTCCGCCCCAGCCGCAGAGCATGTCGCCTGCGCACCGGCGGCTTCGCTCCCCGATGCCCTTTCCCTGCTCGAGCAGCAGCACGTCTTTGGCGCCGCCCCCGGCCAGCGTCAAGGCCGCAAAGATACCGGCGGGGCCGCCGCCGACGATGATGATCTCGTATTCCTTCATGAATTCCTCCGGCGTCGTGGGGTCTGGAGATTCCCTCTGCAGGGACCGTGCCCTGTCAGGGATTGGCTTCCAGGGCTTGGACCCGGTCCGTGATGATGTTCAGCTCGCCGAACAGGCCTAGCACCGCCCCGAGATTCAAAGACATTCCCGGCATGAAAAGCGTGGCGAAATGACAGGTTCCGTCGAGGGGGCTGCCCGGATTTTTCACGAATCCCCTCAGGCAATTGATGCCGAGCCTCTCGATCGCCGCCGCCAGGAAATCCCACAGTGCCTCTGTCTTGAGAGGGAAAAAGATCAGGATTGACGCATGGCCGAGTCGGGCCGCGCACCGGGTCAGCACCTTCTCGCAGTCCGCCCAGACATCGTCGTAGGGGTCGAGAAAAATCAGGTCGTAGGGGTCTTTTGAATCCAGTATATCATAGCCGGATCGAATTTCCAGAATCTGCGCCCTCCCGGCCGGAAAACTGGCCAGGGCTTCCGGGTTTGCATCGAAGAGGGAGGCCCTGAGATTGCCTTCTGCGGCAAGCCCTGCGAGGGTGACACTCCCGGCATACCGGCCCCGGTCGAGGAAGGGCTCCTGCAGCCGCCGGAATGCCAGGACATGGAACCGGTCGCGGATACGCTGCGCCATTTCATCGTGAACGCCATAGTCCGCAAAGCCGCAGAAGGTGTCAGCATAGCGCAGGGGCTCTCCGCCCTTGTGCCGGTGAAGAAACCGTACGATCTCCACAAGCCATCCATGCTTGAGCAGATCGCCCAAGTTGCCAGAATTATATCTTACCTTGAATTGTTGATCGGTGCCCATAACCCTAACCTTCCAGCCCTTTTGCAGAAAGTTGAGTGGGTCTGTTTTCTCCCGAATCCCGAGACCCGACGCCCGATGCCCGCGGCCGTCAGGCCGCTAATAGCCCATGTAGGCCTGCATCCACGGCCTCTTCATCAGCGTGAAGTAGCCTGCCAGGAATATCTTCTGCAGCCGCGGCACGCTCTCGAAGAGCCGCGAATAACCCTCCTGCCTGCGCTTCAGGGAAAGAAGCGAGCGTAATTCTTTCATGTCATACCGAGGGTCGAGGATCTTCCGGCCGATCTCGCGGCCGCTTGCGAGCGCAAAGTGGATGCCCTCTCCCGAGGGCCTGGAGGCCAATCCGGCCGCATCCCCGGCCAGGAAGATATCTCCGAAATGGAAACCGCAATAGAGATGGTTGATCATGCCCCCCTTCAGGCGGGCGCCCTCCTGCCGGAACCCCCTGTCCCGGATATACTGCTGCAGAATGATTTTCGCCAGGCCGGTCGTGAACGTGTCGGGATTGAAACAGATTCCGATATTGGTGTGCGTCAGGTGGGGAAAGACCCAGAGATAGCCCGAGCGGACGATCCCGGGTTTGAAATGAAACAGCACTTCGTCGGAGATCCGAGGCACCTCGTAGTAGAGACCGACGCCGAACTTGCTGGGCAGCCCGAGGTGTTTTCGAACAGGGGAGAGGGACCCGTCGGCCGCAACGAGATGCCGGTACCGGAAAGCCCCTTTCGTCGTCACGAGGGAACCCTGATCCACGGCCGTGAGCTTTGCCCCGGTGAGCAGTTCGATGTTGCGGGCGTTTTCGACTTTCGACAGGTGATACCGGCCCAGGGATGTCCTGTCCACCGTTTTCAGGGGGTTTGCCAGGACGATGCGGCAGGGCGGTCGCCCATCGATGTGCACCGTGTGGGTGTGGAATGTGCGAGCCTCGTCCTCGGGGATGCCGAATTCAATGGCCATGCGGGTCAGTCCGCCGGCACAGATCTTGGGGCCGACGGACTCATTTTTTTCGACGAGGAGAACGCTCAGGCTCGAGCCCGCGAGGGACTGTGCGCAGGCGATCCCCGCCGGCCCCGCCCCGATGATGATCACGTCAAACCGGTCGTTCATCGGCACCATCCGCCAGCAATCAAATCCCCCTCGTTCCCCCTTTATAAAAGGGGGAAGTGAAGGGGGATTTTCCCCTTGTAGCTTGCTGCTTGAGGCTTGTGGCTCTTATTCCTCGGGCTTGCCGGTGAAAATCTTCGCCCCGTCGCGCAGGCTTCCCTCGATGCCGACATTGAAGCCGTCGGCGTCGCGCACGGCCAGATCTCCCGCCTCGGCGGCGTCATAGAGGGACTGGTCGCAGGCGATCAGGGCGTGCTTCACCTTCATGCCCCGGTGAAGGAGCACCTGCTTCCCGTTTACGGTTACGGTCATCTTGTCTTCGCTCATGGCGTCACCACAATCCTTCCCTCGGTCCGGGGGTATACGGGGGAGTGTTTCTTGAGGTAATCCAGAAAGGCATCCCTCACGTTGTCGCCGATGACGGCGTTTTTCCCGTCCCGGAACATCCCGAAACGGTCGCCGCCCGCGGCGAGGAAATCGTTGGTGGTCACCCGGTAGCTGCGCGACCGGTCCGCCGGTTTGCCGCCGATGGTGAGATCCTTCACCCGCGAGCCTTCCGCCGCCGACATGTCGTAAACCACCTTCAGGCCCGAGACCTGCAGCATGCCATCCGTCTTCGCGTTTTGCTCCAGGATGTCCATGATCTGTGCACCCGTCAGGTCCATGGTCATGAGGTTGTTGTCGAAGGGCAAGAGCATGTAGGCCTGCTCCAGGGTGATCTTCCCTTTCGGGATGGTCGTCCGGATCCCCCCGTTGTTCTGGATGGCCGCATCGGCCCCCGCCAACTCGCGCATCGCATCGCAGACGAGGTTTCCGAGATTGGACTCGAAGGGACGCTTTGCCAGATCGACTCGGGTCTCGCCCACGGCGCGGCCGAATTCCCCGCGGATCTGGTCGTCGTATTTCTTGATGATCCCGGCCACGGCAACGTCATAGGCGTTATTGGGGCCCGCCTTGACCTTTCGCAGAATCCTGCGCTCGCTGTACCGGGTGATCTTCTGCGTGCCCGTATCCGCGGTCAACTTCATGACCCCCAGCTGCTGGCCGTAGTAGCCTGCCTGGACGATAATCGTGGCGCCGACGAGAACCGGGGTCTTCACCTCCGTGTGGCTGTGACCGCCCACGATCAGGTCGATCCCGCTGACCCGTGAGGCCATCTCCCTGTCTTCATCGAGACCCATGTGGGACAGGACGACGACGGGGCCGGCCCCTTCCTTCTTCACTTTTTCAATGAGCGCCGGGAGGGCTTTCTCGACGGCGATCACCCGGTAACCCTTGAGATTCCCGGGTTTCGTGGCGTAGTGCGTCTCGGGCGTCGTGATGCCGATGACGGCCACCTTCAGGCCCTTTTTCTGGAAGATGACGTAGGGCTTGACCCCGGGCAGGAGCGCCCCTTTTTCGTCGACGATGTTGGCCGACAGGAAAGGAAAGGCCGCCTCCTTTCTCAGATCGCCGAAGGCCTCCATCCCCCAGTCGAACTCGTGGTTCCCCAGGGTCATGGCGTCGAATCCCATCCGGTTCATGGCCTCGATGACGGGCTTTCCCCGGAACAGATTCGAGATGGGCGTCCCCTGGAACATGTCCCCCGCGGAAAGCAGGAGCGTCCCCTCCGGGTTCTTCTCCCGTTCCTCGGCGACCATCTTCGCGATGTAGGCCATACCCCCCGTTGCCGGCTTGCCTTCCTTGCCGGGTTTGGGAAGAAGGTTACCGTGGAAGTCGTTGATGTGGAGGATGGTCAGATCGACCGTTTCGGCGGCTGCGGGACTGAAGATCGAGGAGGCGAAGAGGAACAGGATAGCCGTGAGGACAGCCGGGATCTTTTTCATGAAGAGACACCGCCCTTGATAAAATTACCTGCGAGAGCAGATGATGGACGTCCCGCTGCAAGGGCCGGGCCGCATGGCTCAATTTAATGGACAGTCCGTTGCGGATCAAGCAAAAACGCCGTTATTTTTCCGCAAAAGGGGGATTGATTTGCGGTGCGGTTCGTTATTTTTTCAGTCGTTCCTTGAGCTTCATGATACGCCCGCAGGAGGCGTCGATCCGCTCCCGGGGGATCTCGCCCCTCTCGACGAGGGCGCGGATCGTGGATGCGACCCGGGCGGCGATGTCCTCTTCGTAGACGGAATTGTTGGCAAACAGCAGGATATCCGCGCCGGCGAGGATCGCCTGCCGAATGGCCGTCTCGAGGCCGTAGCGGGCGGCAATGGCTCTCATCTGCATGTCGTCGGTGATCACCACGCCCGTAAACCCCATCTCCTGCCGCAAAAGATCGGTCAGCGTTTTTCGGGAGAGAGTCGATGGCCAAACAGGGTCGAGTTTCCCGTTGAAGACGTGGGCCGTCATGACCATGTCGGCCTTGTCCTGCCGGATCAGGCTGCTGAAAGGCTCGAGTTCCACTGCCGACCACCAATCCGTCACGTCGACGAACCCCTCGTGGGTGTCCCCCGCGGCGCTCCCGTGCCCCGGGAAGTGTTTCGGGGCCGTCAGGACCCCGTTGCGTCTGTGTGCGTCGATGACGGCCACCGCATGGCGGGTTACTGTGGCGGGGCTTCGGGAAAAGCTCCTCTCGAGCCTGCCGATGATGGGGTTTTCGGGGTTCAGGTCGAGGTCCACGACGGGGACGAAGTTCAGGTTGATGCCGACTCCGGCCAGGGTCCTGGCCGTGACGTCCGCCTGACTCGCCGTTTTTTTGACGTCGTCAAGCACTCCGAGTCGTTTCTGGGATAGTGTCGGGGGAAAGCCGATTTTTTCTTTGAGGCGGCTGATTTTCCCTCCCTCCTGATCGACGGCGATAAAAAGAGGGGTCGACGCCTGCCCCTGGAGGGAGGACGTGAGGGCCTTGAGCTGCTTCGGCGAGGCGATGTTGCGCCCGTAGGTGCGCGTGGGGACGTCGTAGTCGAAGAGGATCACGCCGCCGATCTTCCGCTGACGGATATCCCGGGCGATGGGGTGCCTGTCGGTCACGGAAAGCCCGCGGAACCCCACCATGATCATCTGGCCGATCTGCACATCGAGATCCGGCTCGGCACTGGATACGACGGGCGCGAGTACCGTACCGGCAAGGAAGGCGAGCGTGATGGCTGCAAGAAGGGTTCGCCGCATGGAGACCTTTTTACCGGATAACCGGGCAAAAAGATAGGGGGAGCGTCCCGGCCGAAGGGGCAAGATTTTTGTTGCTTGCCGGGGCCTCATGATTATATCTTGAAAAACCGGCAGCACCTCGCATGAACAGGCCGCCGGGAGTTGAAGGGAAGGGAAGGAAAGGGATGCGAACGTTGTCGGTTCTGCTCGTTTCTGTTGTTTTCCTCGCGGGAGTTTTTACCGGTCCGGGCGCGGCCTGGGGACAGGCGAAGGACATCGAGACGCTGGCCCGCGAAAGGGCCCATCACTCAAACCCGGGCTTTCGCAACCCCTGGATATCCGAGGAGCGGGCGGGCAGCACCATGCGGCTTCTCGAGTGGAAGATCAGCTCCAACCCCTACCGGAAAGAAAAGAAGAAAAAACCATACTTTTCGGTGACCAGGCCCGATGTGAAGGCCATTGTGAAGGGGGACGACTCCGTCACCTATCTCGGGCACGCAACCCTGTGGATAAGGGTCAACGGCCAGAACATCATCACGGACCCCGTCTTCGGGGACATCGTCTGGTTCATCGACCGCCATGCCTCGTTCCCCCTGCAGCCCGAGGAGCTGGCCCCCATGCAGGTCGTCCTCATCTCCCACAACCACTACGACCATCTCGACAAGGACAGCATCCGCAAGCTCGGGACGGGGCCCCTTTACCTGACCCCGCTGGGCTACCGGGAGTGGTTCGAGGACATCCTTCCCGGGGCAAGGGTCATCGAACTGGACTGGTTTCAGAAATACACGCTTCACGGCGTGACCTACCGTCTGCTGCCCGTCCAGCACTGGACAAAGCGCACGCCCTTCAACACGAACCGTTCGCTCTGGGGATCCTGGCTGATCGAGTCGGCAACCCGGAAGATCTACTTCGCCGGCGATTCGGGTTATTTCCCGGGGTTTGCCGAATACGGCCGCAAGTTCGGCCCCATGGATGCCGCCCTTCTGCCGATCGGGTCCTACGAACCTCGCTGGTTCATGTCCGTCTATCATATCGGCCCCGACGAGGCCGTGCAGGCCTTCCGGGAACTGCGGGCGAAGGTCCTGATCCCCCAGCAGTGGGGCGTTTTCGACCTGACGGACGAACCGATGGATCTCCCGCCGAAGGACTACCGAATGGCGGCCGAGAAGGCCGGCCTGACGGAAGAGCAGGCACCACTGCTGCCTCACGGGGGGACCTTTTATCTGCCCTGACGCGATCAAGGCAGAAAAAACGAGGGTGAGAGGGTAAGAAGGTGTGAGGTTGAGAACTCCAAGAGGAAGGAAAAAGTGAGGGATATCCGAACTTCTTAACTTCTTAACTTCTCAACTTCTGTCCTGTTCAAAGGACGACCTTGATGGCGGGGTGCCTGCGAAGGCCCTCGTAGATCTCGATGCGGCACTCTTCGCTCGTGACGACGATTTCCACGTCGAGGCAGTGGTATTTGCCCGTGAGGCTTGTGTTCGAGGGGGTAATCGTGTGGGGCCGCTCCTGGATCACCTCGGCGATGGCGCTTCGCAAACGCTCCACGTCCGAGCCGATGACCTTGTAGCCCCAGGGGCAGGGATAATCGATATCAGGCTTGCCGCCCGATCCATTGAGAATCATGACACAACTCCCGAAGGGGTTCCGCTGATTAAGCCCCTCATCCGACCCCTGTCAAGGGGGCTTGAGGCCTTTGCATGCGTGTACATGCTTGCGGCCGTCGGTCGGGCGTTCCTGTAGCGGGACGGGAGCCGATGAAATTGTGTGGGGCCTCCCGCTGCCGGGAGACCCCGCTTTTTGACTGTTGTTTCGAGTGAGAAAAGCCGGAGTCTAGTAACGGGGTCTGCCACCGCCGCCACCGGGGCGCCTCATGCCACCGCCGCCACCGCGACCGTCGTCCTGACGGGGGCGCGCCTCGTTGACATTGAGCTTCCGTCCCTTGAGTTCCTTGCCATTCATCCCGCTGATGGCAGCCTGGCCCTGCTCCGCCGAGGCCATCTCGACAAAGCCGAACCCTTTAGACTGCCCGCTCATCTTGTCCTTGATGATCGACACGGACGTGACCTCGCCGAATGCTGCAAAAGACTCCTTCAGATCCTCTTCCGTGACACCGTAAGGCATGTTCCCGACGTAAATCTTCATCGACCTCTCCTGAAAAATTAATGGTTCTAGTGATGTTGGCCTGAAACTCTTCCGACTTTTCCGAAATACTCAACGAGTCGTTATCACATACGGGGCCTGACTGCAATGCTAATCATGCCCACTTCTTTTATGCTTCCTGCTCAGCGGGCACTGCGTGCCCGGCGTGATCTCGAACGGGGCGTGGAGAAAAGAGTCACTTTCCGCGCTCCCTCCGCCGAATTGGAGCCCGCTTGCGACGCTGAAAAGGATGAAAGCTCGCGACGCATCGGCCCAGCCTTCGGACTCGCTTCACGATCCCGGCCCCCGTATCTCTGGAACCCGCCTCTACCGCTGCTGCTTTCCTTTGGCGCCGCGGTATAGTCGAAATCTTCCAGCGTCCGCCTCTCGATCTCTTCGCCCAGGACATTCTCGATGGCCCATACGAAGGCCCTGTCCTCGCGCGTGACAAACGTGAAGGCGTCGCCGGTTCTCTCGGCGCGGCCCGTTCGGCCGATACGATGGGTGTATGCATCAACCGTATCGGGCATGTCGTAATTGATCACGTGCGATATCCGGGAGATGTCGAGGCCGCGGGCGGCGATGTCGGTGGCTACGAGAATCCGGTACTTGCCGGTGCGGAAGCCGTTGAGCGCATCCTGGCGCTGGCCCTGAGACAGATCCCCCTGCATGGACGCGACGGGGAACCCCGCTTTCTTCAGGTGCGTTGCCACGCGTGTTGCCCGGGCTTTGGTCCGGGTGAATACGAGGACCGAATCCGTGTCCGTGCGGTCGAGGATCTTCGTCAGCAGGCCCGTCTTGAGATGCTGTTCCACGGGGTACAGGGCGTGGGAGACCGTGGAGACCGGGGTCGATTCGCCGACCTGCACGGTGACGGGGTCCCGCAGCACTTCCTTTGCCAGGTGCCTGATTTCATCGGGAATGGTGGCCGAGAACAGGAGGGTCTGGCGCTGGGCGGGGATTCTTTTCAGGATTTTCCGGACATCGGGCATGAACCCCATGTCGAACATGCGGTCCGCCTCGTCCAGGACGAGGACCTCCAGATGGGTGAGGTCAATGACCCCCTGGTCCATGAGGTCGATCAGGCGCCCCGGGCATGCCACGACGATCTCGGCGCCTTCCTGAAGCTTTCTGACCTGGGACGTCTGCTTGACGCCTCCATAGACGGTAACGCTCTTTACTTTCGCTTTTCGGCCCAGTTGGTTTATGGCCTCGTGGATCTGCTCGGCAAGCTCCCGGGTGGGGGCGACGATGAGCACACGAACGCGACGGCGGGGCCCTGCCATCAGCCTCTGCAGGATCGGGAGAGCAAAGGCGGCCGTTTTCCCCGTACCGGTGTGGGCCATCCCCATAACATCCCGGCCCTGGAGTATGAGCGGAATGCATTCGGATTGGATCGGCGTGGGCTCCTCGTAGCCAAGGGCCTCAACGCCCGCTTGAATCAGTGGATGTAGCTCGAACAACTTGAAACTCATTAACAGATAAACCTCTTTTCTGGCATTTCTGCCGGCAAACTTGCCGGCCTGCCCGCCTCGGTGGCGGGCGATTGATTGTTGATTAAGGACTGTTTACGCTTCTGCCTCTGCCTGGGCGGGTTCCGCGCCGACGGACTCCACTGCCTGCTCGTTCCTCATGTTCTTACCCTGGCGCTTGGCCATCTTCTCGGTCGCTTTTCTCAGGCGCTCCAATTCTTTCTGTCGCTTGATGAACTGGTTGTGATTTCTTTTTCCCATGTTCCTCCTGTGCGAACCGGCAAAATCTGCATAGATCAGGCCAAAAAAAATCCCCAAGGCCTTTCACGGGCTCTCTGGGGACAATATGCGTCATAACCGGTTCAAAGCACAGGTAACTTAAAGCTTTACCGGGCCATTGTCAAGTTTTATTTGCAGCCTGGCCTTCAGGGCCGGAAAGGACCGGCGCTTTGCGTCGTCCATCGATGAGGTGACAGGCGGCAAGGACCGGGTGCCTCCAGATCATCCGGGGGCCTGCATGGCGCATGACGGCCCGGATCCTATCCCTCATGTCGGGCTTGTAGCAGTGGACGGTGCAGTTGGCGCAGGCGGGCTTCTTCGCCCCGAAGGGGCATTTGTCGAGACGCTTGACGGCGTAGGCGAGAAGCCCCGCGCAATCGCTGCAGATCTCCCCTTTTGTGCCGTGGCTATCCCGGCAGAAGATCCCGATCATGGCCTCCAGCGTTTTGCGCTCCCGCTCGATTCTGGGGTGGGCCTTTACCATGGTGACAATATAAGGCGGCCGGCGCCCGATGGAAAGCTTTTTCCCGATCGGGGCCGGCCGCAGTGCCCTCTACGACCTTTTTACTTCATCTTGCTCGTATAGACGTAGTCGTTGGTCTTCTGGGCCTCGTGGCACTTGATGCACTCGTCGATCTTGCCCTCCTGGTCCACCTTGCCGCTTGCCTTGAACTGCGCCCAGAACCAGTCGCCGCCCTTGGGGTTGTAGCCCTTCACCTTGTACATAACGTCGACGTGCTTGAGCTTCTTCGACTTGTCGAAGTTGTCCTGGACGATCATGGCCCCGTCGGCGAACTTTCCCTTCTTGGCCTTGATGGAGTCGAAGGCTGCCTGGTTGACGTAGGTGGTCAGAAACGCCCCGTGAGGCTCGGGGCCCTTGTACTGGCCCTCGGTGCCGGGCCACATCTTCCAGTTCTGGTACTTTTCCTTCTGGATGAAGTCCCAGACGGCCTTGCCGTCGGTTGCGGGGCCCTTTTTGGCCTGGGCGAAGAGCATGCCCGAAAGAGCAAGAGTTACGGTGAGAACGATGGCGAAAACAAGCAATCCTTTTTTCATGGTCAATACCCCTTTTCTGTCGGTGTTATATTTGGGTAAATCTTCCTGCCTCACGATGGAGTTAACGCACTTCTGCCGTGCCGGATGACATGGATGGCCGTTGCCTTGACAGAGGCCGCCACCTGGAGGTCCTCGATGAGGCCCAGGCTTTCGAGGGATTGGCTCGTCACGTAGGCCACGAGAGGAAACCCGCAGTCCAAATGGACCCGGTGGAAGGGCCCCATAGGCACGATTCGCTCGATCCTGCCGATAAACGCGTTCCGTGCGCTCGTCGTCTTCTCCTCCCTGCTCATGGCGAGGGTCACGTTCTCCGGTCGGATGCAAAGGACAATCTCTTCCCCCGGCAAGGCATCCCCGACGGCTTCGATTTCCGTGCCGTTGACCTTAACCGCGAGTGTCCCCCGGCGATTCTCCCGTACGCGGCCGGTCAGGACCGTATCCGTTCCCACGAAGGAGGCGACGAACTCGTCGACGGGCCGGTTCATGACGACGGCAGGCCGGTCGATCTGGGCGATCCGGCCCCCTTCCATGACGGCGATGCGGTCCGAGAGGCGAAGGGCCTCGTTGCGGTCGTGGGTGGCCATGACCGTGGTGATCTTCGTCTCGGCAAGGACCCTTTCCAGGTCCGTAACGATCGCTTCCCGCGTCGGCGGGTCGAGCGCTGCGAAGGGCTCGTCGAGAAAGAGGATCTCCGGCGAGATGGCGAAGGCCCGGGCAAGGCTCGCCCTCTGGGCCTCGCCGCCGGAGAGCGTTTTTGCGGATCGGTCACTCAGGTGCGCGATGCCGAAACGCTCCAGTTGCGCATCCACGATGCGCCGGGCTTCCGAACCGCCAATGCCGCGGATCTTGAGCCCCGAGACGACATTGCCGAACACGGTCGTATCGAAGAGCAGTGGCTCCTGGAAGACCATGGCAAGCCTGCGCCGGTATTCCAATGTGCGCTGCTCTGCACCTACCGCCTGCCCCCGGAAGAGGATCTGTCCCGCCGAGGGCTTCATCAGGTAGGACAGGGCCTGCAGGAGAGTCGTCTTGCCCGCCCCGTTGGGCCCGATGAGCGAGAGGGTCTCTGCCTCGAAGATCTCCATGCAAGGGACATCGACCAGCAGGCTTCCCCCGCGGATCACTTTCAGGTTCTTCGCTTCCAGGATCGTTGTCATCTCGGCCTCTCCCTCTGCTGGACATAGGTGAGGACGAGATTGATCATGTAGGCGAAGAGAAGCAGGATGATCCCGAGGGCGATGGCGATGTCGAAATTGCCCCGGCTTGTCTCCATGACCGTTGCCGTCGTGAGGACGCGCGTGTACCCCTTGATGTTTCCGCCCACCATGATGGAGGCGCCGACCTCGGAGATGACGCCGCCAAATCCCGCCATGACGGCGGCCAGCAGCGGAAGCCGCGCCTCGCGGATGAGGATGCGGACCATCTGCAGTCGCGTGGCCCCCAGGGCAAGGATCTGCAGCCGCAGCTTCTTGGGCAGCTGCTGCATCGAAGCCAGCGAGATCCCCATCACGATGGGGGTCGCAATGACCGCCTGGGCAAGGATCATGGCCGCAGGCGTGTAGAGAATCTCCATGAAGCCGAGCGGCCCGTTTCGCCAAAGAAAAATCGTGACGAAGAGCCCCACCACCACGGGCGGCAGGGCCATGCCCGTGTTGATGAGGCTCACGACGAACCTGCGGCCGGGGAACTGCGTGAGGGCCACCACGGTCCCTATGGACATTCCGAAAAACAGGCTGATAAACGTCGCCGTTCCCGAGACCTTCAGGGAAAACCAGGTGATCCCCAGGACCTCGGGGTCCAAGGTGACAAGCAGGATGAAGGCCTGACGGATGCCTTCAAGGATGATGTCCATTTATTTTCCCAGGGCCTCCTCTTTCTTGCCGGCATCGGGGAAGAAGAGCGACGAGCCGAACTTGTCGACGCCGAAGGTCTTGATGATGGCCTGGGTCTCCTTCGAAACCATGAAGTCGCCGAAGGTCTTGGCGCCTGTGAAATTGGCCTTGGGCCATCTCTTCGGGTTTACCTCGATGACATGGTAAATATTGAGCAAAATGCCGTCCCCTTCCACCAGGATCTCCAGTCCGAGGCTCTTCTTCAGGGCCAGATAGGTTCCCCGGTCGGCGAGCGTGTAGGTCTTCTTCTCGGCCGCCACGGCCAGCGTCTGCCCCATGCCGAGGCCTGTCTGCTGATACCACTTCTCGCCTTCGACCTTCACACCGGCGGCCTTCCAGATGTCCTTCTCCTTGGCGTGGGTGCCCGAGTTGTCGCCGCGGGACATGAAGATGCTCCCCGAGGCGGCGATCTTCTTGAAGGCCTCGGCGGCCTTCTTCAGCCCCTTGATTTTGGCCGGATCGGACGGCGGGCCCAGGATGATGAAGTCGTTGTGCATGACGAGCCGGCGCTCGACACCGTTGCCGTCAGCCATGAACTTCTTCTCCGCCGCGGGCGAGTGGACGAGCAGCACGTCGGCCTCGCCCTTGGCGCCCATGGCCATGGCCTGGCCGGAGCCTACGGAGATCGTTTTCACGAAGTAGCCCGTCTTCTTCTCGAAGATCGGCAGCAGGACATCGAGAAGCCCCGAGTCCTGGGTGCTGGTTGTTGTAGCCATAATGACGTTTTTCTGTGCAGGTTGCGCCGCCGCGATGCCCGCCATGGAAACGGTCATGGCAAGAGAGACGAACAGACAGAGAATGAATCCCTTTCGCTTCATGGGTTGCCTCCTTCTCACTGAATGGTTTCTAAACTATTTCTTCTTGTTGACGGCCTGCCACTCCCTCGAGTTGGCAAAAAAGAGGGGGGCGCCGTATTTGTCTTTGCCGAAATCCGCGATGAGCTTCTGCCCCTTCGCGGGGTCGGTGAGCCACTTCACGAACGTCATCGTGTCTGCGTGGTTCACGCGGGGGAATTTCTTCGGGTTCACGGGGATGATGGATATGTAGTTCAGCAGGGCCTCGTCCTTCTCGACAAGGATGACGAGCTTGATCTCCTTTTTCAGTGAGAGATAGGTGGCCCGGTCCATGAACACGTAAGCGCCCTTCTCGTCGGCAAAGCGGGTCGTCGGAGCATTGCCAAGGACGCCTTTTTCGTAGGTGACATACCAGGGGCCGGCGGGCTTGATCCCGGCCTTTGCCCAGATATCCATCTCGGCCACGTGGGTTCCCGACTTGTCACCGCGGGTGATGAAGAGGGCCTGCTTCGCGGCGATCGCTTTCAAGGCCTCTGCGCCCGTTTTCATCCCCTTGATTCCGGCGGGGTCGGCCGCGGGGCCCAGGATGACAAAGTCGTTGTACATGAGGGGGATCCGCTCGGTCCCGTAGCCCTCGGCGATGAATTTCTCCTCTAGGGACTTGGCGTGGGCCATGACGAGATCGACGTTTCCCTTCTCGGCGATCTTCAGGGCGGCGCCGGTGCCTGCTCCGACGTGGCGAACCCGGATTCCGGTGTCCTTCTCGAATTGATCCTCCAGGGCCCCCACGATCCCCGAGTCGATGGGACCAATGGTGCTTGCCATGAAGACAAATCCACCCTTCTGCGCCCAGCAAAGGCCGGGTACGAGGAGCAGGAAACTCAACAGCATCGGCAGCAGCCACTTTTTCATGTTTCTCCTCCTTCTTCCTTCTTCAGATGTTTGAGTAAAGGATTTTTCCGGAATCCTCGAAACCGTAGCCGCCGAGACGCTCGAAGCGCTCTCGGAAACCGGAGGATCTTAATTCTTCCATGAGGGCCTGGATGCCTTTGCTGAAATAGGTGGACTGTCCCAGGACCATGTCGAAGTTTTCCCGGGTGACGGGGAGGAAGTGAAGACCCATGAGCCGCGAGACGGCCACCGTGGCGATGCCGGCGTCGGCCTCGCCCGACAGGATCGAGAGGCCGACCTCGACGTGAGTGTAAACCTCCTTGTCGTAGCCTTCGATATCTGTCGAGGGGATGCCGAGGCGACCGATGTGATGATCCAGGAGAATCCTCGTGCCCGAGCCGGCCTGGCGGTTCACGAACCGAACCTTCTTGCCGGCGATGTCCTCGATGCCGGCGATTCCCAGGGGGTTGCCGGGTGTCGCAACGATGCCGATCTCCCTGCGAAAGAGGTGCACCAACACGGCTTTCATGTCCGGCAGGTATTTCGGTAGAAAGGGAACGTTATAACGGCCGCTCTCCTGGTCGAAAAGATGGGTCCAGGCGATGTCGGTGTATCCGCCGCCGAGCGCCTTCAGCCCCTCGGTGCTTCCCGTGTTGGCACAGAAGAAATAAAATTCCGGGTGCGAATGCCTCATCCCGGTGAGCAGAAAATCGAGGACCGGGTCATTGCTCCCCGATGCCAGGAGCGCCCCCTCCATGCCGCGGCTCTTCTCTCTTGCCTCTTTGAGCCCGCCCCGGGCGCCGGCCTCGATCCACTCGTCGATGAGTTTTTTCGGGAAAACCCACTTTCCCGTAAGCCGCGTCCCCGGTATCCTCCCCGCCTTGATCAGGGCGTAGACCTGCTTCTCGTTGATTCCCAGATAGGCGGCCACGCCCTTCGTGTTCATCATTTCTTCCGACATATCAACCTCCGAGGCAGAAATCATAGTAAGCTTAACGACAAATAGCAACAAAAAATAACAAATTAATACCAAAAACGACAAGGTATTGCGGCTTGACGGTCCCGGTCAAGCGGTGTAAAGTAATTAATAATCTGCAAGTGCTTACAGCAAAAGGGAAAAGAGACATGAGCCGTTATGTCATCGTGGGAAACGGAGTGGCGGGAAACGCCGCGGCGGAAGTCCTCCGGAAGCTCGAACCGGCCTCTGAAATCCAAATGTTCACGAAAGATAGTCACATCTACTATTACCGACCGGCACTGCCCGAATATCTGGCCGGCGAAAAGGAAATCCGCAAATTCACCCTCCATGACGACACCTGGTATGAGAAAAATGCCATCCAGATCCATCTGTCCACGGCAATCACGACCGTCCGCCCGGCCGAAAAGACCGTTTCTACGGCCGACGGCCGGACCTGTCCTTACGATCGCCTTCTACTTGCCACGGGCAGCCATGCTGTCGTCCCGGATGTCAAGGGAAACGAGATCGAGGGGGTTTTCACCCTCCACACCGTCGCCGATGCAGACGCCATGCTGAGGAGGGCCGCGACAGCGAAGTCCCTCGTTGTCATCGGCGGAGGAATCCTCGGAATCGAGGCAGGCAACGGGCTTCGCAAACGCGGGCTGCAGGTGGCCGTTGTGGGGCGCAACAAGCGGCTTCTGCCCAAGCAGATGGATCCCCCCGGCGCCGTTTTCCTTCAGAGACGGCTGGAGGAAATGGGTTTTACATTCTATCTCGGAATCACGCCCCGCGAGATCGCCCGCCTGAACGGGCGGCTCGCCGTTCGTCTTACGGACGGGACAGCCATTGAGACGGACATGGTTCTCCTCTCGGCGGGGGCTGCCCCCGACCTTACCCTGGCGCGGCAGCTCGGTCTCAAGATCGGGAAGGCCGTGCAGGTCGACGACAGACTCCGGACGAGCCTCGACGATATCTATGCGGCCGGAGACCTGGTAGAGCATCGGGGCGTCTACTACGGGATCTGGCCGGCCGCCATGGCCCAGGGGAGGGTTGCCGGGGCCAACATGGCGGGAAAGGAAACCCTTTATGCGGGAACCTTGACCGCGAACAAGCTCAAGGTAGCCGGTATCGATCTTGTATCCATGGGGGACATCGACGCCGAGGGCGACGACGAGTGCATCGTCAGGTCGGATGAGGAGAAGTGCATCTACCGCAAGCTTGTCATCGAGAATCATGCCGTTTCCGGGGCGATCCTCCTGGGCGATCTCCGCGGGGAGAAGGAGATCCAGGCAGCCATCGAGGGACACAAGGATATCTCCATGGTCAAGAAAAAGCTGGAGGAGGAAGGCTTCGATCTCTCGAAGCTTGAATGAAGTCCCTTCGTTCACTGTGGAAATTTTTCGGATTTTGAGGTAGATATATCCACCCCCGGGATCGCTTCCCGGGGGTTTGCATTGCCACTGCGCGAGAATCTGCAACGGAGCGAAAGATGAAAGAACAGGAAAAGAAACCCAACGCATTCCGCGGTGCCTCGAAATACGTCCTCGACGAGGAACTGGCCAAGATCGTGAACATCTCCATCGCCCTGGAGATGCCTCTTCTGCTGAAAGGCGAGCCGGGCACGGGGAAGACGATGCTCGCCTACGCCATCGCCGAGAGCCTCGATCTGCCGCTCATCATCCTGAACGTGAAGTCGAGCATGAAGCTCGTCGAGGCCCTCTACCAGTACGACACCCTCACGCGCCTCAACGACAGCCGCTTCGGCGACTCGAAGCGCAACGTGAGCGACATCGAGGCCTACATCCGGATGGGCAAGATCGGCCAGTCCTTCGTGGCCGACGCCAAGACGGTGCTTCTCATCGACGAGATCGACAAGGCCGACACGGACTTCCAGGACGACATGCTTGACGTGCTCGACCAGATGTCCTTCGACATCATCGAGATCGACAAGACCTTAAAGGCCAAAAACCGCCCCGTCGTCGTCATCACCTCGAACGCCAAGAAGGATCTCTCGGACCCCTTCCTGGGGCGCTGCAACTTCCACCACATCGCCTTCCCCGAGCCGGAGATGATGCGCAAGATCGTGGAGGTTCACTTCCCGAAGCTCAGCGACGAGATGGCCACGGCCTGCCTGCAGACCTTCTACCGGCTCCGCGATATCGGGGGCGTCGAGAAAAAGCCTGCCACGCGGGAGCTCATCAACTGGATCCGCGCCCTGAAGAGCGATCCCGAATTCAGGCCGGCCGTCCTGCAGCGCGGCGAGGTACCCTACCTGGGGGTCCTCTACAAGAAAAGCGCCGATCTCGGTCTGGCCGCCAAGGCCATAGCAAGGCTCAAGCGCTAGGAGTCAGACGTGTTCGTCCAGTTTTTCTACACCCTGCGGGACCGCGGCGTCCCCGTGACGCCCACCTCCTTTCTGCGCCTCCAGAAGGCGCTCTCCCTGGGGCTCGTCACGTCGCTTGACGATTTCTACACCGTAGCCCGGTCGCTCCTGGTGAAAAGCGAGCGCTACTTCGACCTCTATGACCAGGTCTTCCTCCATCACTTCCGGGGCGTGGAGCTGAAGGACCCCGAGACCCACGAGCTGAACGACATCGCGAAGGCGCTGCTGCAGGAGTGGCTGAAAGACCCGGCCGGGGTGGCAGCCGCATTCGGCGTCGACGACAAGAAGCTCAAGAAGATGTCCCCCGAAGAGCTTATCCGGTACTTCCTCGACCGCATGAAAGAGCAGACGGAGGCCCACCACGGAGGGAACCGCTGGATCGGCACCCGGGGCACCTCCCCCGTGGGGCACTCGGGCACTCACCCCGAGGGGATGCGGGTGGGTGGAGTCTCCCGGAACAAGTCGGCCATCAAGGTGGCCATGGACCGGCGCTGGCGGGACTATTCCCAGGATGGCCCCCTCACGCAGGCCCAGATGGGCGAGGCCCTCAAAAGGCTTCGCCGGATGGTGCCGGCCGGCCCCAAGGAGCTCGTCAACGTGGACAAGACGATCCGCGAGACCTTGCGCAACGCAGGCGAGATCGAGATCGTCTTCGACCGCCGGCTCACGGACCGCCTCAAGGTCATCCTCATGATCGACAACGGGGGCTGGTCCATGGAACCCTACGTCGAGCTCGTCCAGACCCTTTTCAGCTACGCCCGATCGCAGTTCAAGGACCTGCGGACCTATTACTTCCACAACTCCGTCTACGACGTCGTCTGGCAGGATGCCCAGCGATACTATCGCCCCGAGCGCCTCGACGACCTCGCCCTGCGGGACCCCGAGACGAGGCTCATCGTCCTGGGAGACGCGAGCATGTCGCCCTACGAGCTCATGTACGCCGGGGGCGCCATCGACTACACGCAGCGCAGCACCCGCCCCAGCATCGACCGGCTCAAGTTCCTGGCAAGCCGCTTCCGCCATGCCGTCTGGCTAAACCCCTCACCGCTCTGGGAGTGGGATCGCGTCCGCACCATCGGGATGATCCGCCAGGTCTTCCCCATGTATGAGCTGACGCTGGATGGGTTGGAGGGGGCGGTGCGGAGCCTCGTGACAAAAAATTAGGGTTCAGGGTCCAGGGGACAGGGACCAGGGAGAAGTGTCTGAGTGAAGAGAAGAAGGGCTTCAGGACTCGGGCTTCAGGATTCCGGATTTCTAATACCCAATATCCCAATACCCAATTCCACAATCGGCTAATCAACTAATGATCAGGAAAGGATTGTGCTTCATGTCCGTGTCGGCGGGGTGCACCTCTTCGTATTCGGCCCGGAATTCCTCCCAGATGTTAGCAATCTCCTCCCGCAGGGCGGCCCGAAGATCGTCGGGCAGCTTCGATGCAAGCTCGAGCATGTCCTCGATGAAAACTTCCTGGAAGCGGGCCATCCGGTAAGGGGGCGCCGTTTCACCCTCGCGAAGGATCGCGAAAAAGGCCCGGGCCTGTCCGGGTTCGATCGCCGCAAAACCGGGCTCGAGCCCGAGACGCCGGCGGGCCCAGAGCGTAAAAAGCAGATGGAAGCAGGTCAGGTCCTCGCGTTCGGACAACTCAGGGCCGATCGGGCTTGTTTTTGTCAGGGTATCCATCAGCCCGTCCAGGGCGATCAGTCCCATGAGGGCCCTGCTTGCCCTGGTGAGGTCGTCGGCACCGGCGAAATCCCGGTAGAGCTCCCCTTCCTGCAAACCGGTGTACAGCAAGGGCCTCTTCAGAAGGAGGCCCGACAGAAGCGAACCCCGATCATCGCCCCAGAAACCGTCTGCAAAACCGCTTCTTCGGAACCAGGCCATTTTGATCCAGGTCTCGGCCACGCGTTTCACGCGGAGAGTGAGCCCGAATCCGGCGCGGAAGAGCGATGTCAGGGGGTTGCTCTCCAGCAGAGCGCCTGCGCGGCCGGGGTCCCTGCCCGTTATTTCCTCCAGTGCGATGTTGAGATACCCGGCGGCCTTCCGGGTCGTCCGGACCAGACCGGCCAGTTCCACCCGGGCGAGCCCCTCCACCGACGCGATCTGGTTTGCAAGCCCCGCGAACTCCAGGCGCAGCCGGTCCAGAAGGTGCGGGTCTTTCACGGCTTTAAGCGCCTCCTGCAGGAAGCTTCCCTGCGGCCCCTCGTGAAGCGGCAGGAAGGGGATCAGTGCCCGGTCCTCTCCATCGGCCGTGATGTCGACAAATGCGGCGGGCTTTCCTGCGAGGTTCATCTGTTCGAACGAAAGGGGCGAATAGATGGAGATGGCCTCGTCAAAGGGAAGAAACCCGTATTCGGCCAGGCGTACGTTTCTCATCCGGGACATGCCGGCTTCCAGCTCCGAGGGGATCACACCAGCAAGACTGGACATCAGGGAATGAAAGGCAGGCATACTGGCCGCGGTGACAGCTCCCGTGAGATCCCGGAGAAAAGGCTCGAACTCCGTGTCAGCGGCCCTCAAATACAGGACCCCGTCGTGGGTGAAGAACCCTTCGGGGATCTCCTTCTCGTTGTCGTCCTCCTCCCGGACCATCACCTCGATGCTCTTTTGCAGGATATAATAGGTCAGGGCGCTTCCCTCTTCCAGCAGCCAGGCAACCGTTTTGCGGCTGTCGGTCTCGAAGCGCCGCCTCAGCCAGGACAGGGTCTCGCCGGTGTTGATCTCGTCCCGGTCCCAGATCTCCATGTCGAGGATATATTGCCACTGCTCCGGGGTGGCAAGCTCGAGCAGCGAGAGAGAGTCGTCGCTGCCGATCTTCTTGATGAGCCAGAAAAAATCCCCGGCGGGAAATTCCTCGACCACCTTGCGGGGATTCTCCTCGTTGAGGATGCGCTCCAGGATCTCCCCGCCGTCGAGGCTGTCGAACTCCCGCAGCAGGATCGTGCCGCGCGAGGCGGAACTCTCGACGATGTTGTCCGTTGAATGGGGCTTCGGTGGGTGTTTCATGGTGCGTCCCGCTGCTCCTCCCGGTCGCTGGGGTGTTTTTGAGAGAAAAGCCCCCGGGGAAGGGTTAGCTCCCCCGGGGGCCGGAACGCTTCTGTGCGGTGTGAGGGTGAGGGTACTTCCTAGTCCAACTCTGCCTCTTCTTTTTCGGCCTTCTTGCCCACCATGGTCCGTGTAGTGATGAGGAGCGCGGCAACCGATGCGGCGTTCTGGAGGGCGAGTCTTGCCACCTTCGCCGGGTCGATGATGCCGGCCTTGATCATGTCCACGTACTCTCCGCTGTCGGCATCGAAACCGAAGGACCCTTTCTTCTCGCGGACCTTCTCCACGATCACCATGCCCTCGTATCCGGCATTATTTGCAATCTGTTTGAGCGGCTCCTCGATTGCTTTGCGGATGATCTCGATCCCGTAGCGGGCATCCCCCTCGAGCTTTGCCTTCGCCAGCGCGCCTGCGCAGCGGATCAGGGCCACGCCTCCGCCCGGCACGATGCCCTCCTGGACGGCCGCGCGGGTTGCGTTGAGAGCGTCGTCGACGCGGGCCTTCTTTTCCTTCATCTCGATCTCCGTGGCGGCGCCGACCTTGATGATCGCAACGCCGCTGGTGATCTTGGCCAGGCGCTCCATCGCCTTCTCGCGATCGTAGTCCTGCTCGATGATCTCGATTTCCTTCTTGAGCTGCTTGACCCGTTCGTCGATGTCCGCTTTTTTGCCCGCGCCGTCGATGAAGGTCGTGTTGTCCTTGTCCATGACGATCCGGCGGGCCCGGCCGAGGTCCTGGATGGTGGCCGATTCGAGCTTGATCCCCATTTCCTCGGAGATGACCTTGCCCCCCATGACGACGGCGATATCCTGCAGCGCTCCCTTGCGTCGGTCGCCGAAGTAAGGGGCCTTGATGGCGGCGCACTTGAGCACGCCTCGCACCTTGTTGACGACCAGTGTTGTCAGGGCTTCGCCTTCCACGTCCTCGGCAACGATCATGAAAGGCTTGCCGGCCTTCGACACCTGCTCGAGCAGAGGCAGAATTTCCTGCATGTTGCTGATTTTCTTGTCGGTGATCAGGATGAAGGCGTCTTCCAGGACGGCCTCCATCTTCTCCACGCTGGTGATGAAGTAGGGGGAGATGAACCCCCTGTCGAATTTCATTCCCTCGACGTAATCGAGGGTCGTGTCGAGGCTTTTGTTTTCCTCGACGGTGATGATGCCCTGCTTGCCGACCTTGTCCATGGCATCGGAGATGATCTTCCCGATCTCGGTGTCGTTGTTGGCCGAAATCGTGCCGACTTGGGTGATCTCCTGCTTGTCCTTTACCGGTTTGGCGATCTTCTCGAGCTCCTCGACCACCAGCTCGACGCCCCTGTCAATCCCCTTCTTGAGTTCCATGGGGTTCATGCCCGCCGCCACGAGCTTTGCCCCCTCGCGGTAGATGGCCTGGGCAAGGATCGTCGCCGTCGTCGTGCCGTCGCCTGCCTGATCGGAGGTCTTGGAGGCGACTTCCTTAACCATCATGGCGCCCATGTTCTCGAAGCTGTCCTCCACTTCGATTTCCTTGGCCACCGTGACGCCGTCCTTGGTGATCGTGGGGGCTCCCCACTTGCTCTCGAGAACGACATTGCGCCCCCGGGGCCCCAGGGTCACCTTGACGGCATCGGCCAGGGTGTTGACCCCTTTGGCTATTTTTTCGCGCGCAGTGGCGTCGTACAGGATATCCTTCGCTGGCATGATCGAGTCCTCCTCCGTTTGCTTCGATATATGGAATGCTGTTTCTTTTATTACTCAAAGGCTGGATAAGCGGCCGCGTTACAAAGCCATTGTAAAGATAAGGACGCTTGCCCGGTTGTCAAGTTGGCGCCGGTGCGAAATCTATCTTTTCCTCCATCGCTCGACCCGGTCGAAGGCTTCCTCGACGGCTTTCAGGAGCATGTCGAACTGTACGGGCTTGATGAAAAAGTCGTCGAAGCCGGCCTCCCGGCACTCCTCGACCTCGAAGAGGCCGGCCCACCCCGTGATGGCAAAGAGAATGGAAAGGGGCTTTTCCCTGTGGATCTGCCGGCCCAGCTCGAGCCCGTTGGTACCGAAGAGCCTCAGGTCCAGAAAGATCACGTCGATCTCCTCATCCCGGAGGATCTCGAGGGCATTCTCGGCGCCCTCCGCCGTCAGGACCTGGTAGCCCGAGGCGCTGAAGAAGTCCTTGAAGAACTCCCTGACGGTCAACTCGTCATCCACGATGAGGAGCTTCTTTTCCATGGATGTTTTTCCTTGTCCGGTAGGGCCCGGCCGGATAGATCCATCGTTACCCGGCCATCGAAACATTTTCTCTTATTACATCCGCCCCCGAAATCCCAGCAAAATTTTACATCAGTCCTTCGATCTCGCGGATCTTCTCCCGCAGTCGTTTCGGCGAGACGGGGTAGGGGGTCTTCAGGCCCTGGGCAAATAGCGACACCCGGTACTCTTCCACCATCCACCGGTACTCGTCGATGGCCCGGAGCCTCTGCTCGGAGGCCGACGGGGCGATGCCTTTCCGGAACTCCTCCAGCTTATCCTCGTAGGGGCGGATCTCGGCGAGGCGGCCCCGGTCCTTGTCGATGTGCACGGCGCCCCTCTCGGCACGGACATGGAGCGCCTTGAGGTAACGGATCACCTGGGGGAGGCGCTCCCGGTCGTAGATTTCAAGAAAATCCAGGGGCAGGAGCCGCTGAAGCTCGGTGCGCATCTCCTCGAGGAAGGTGAGGACCGTCCGGTTCGAGAGGTTTGCCGCCTCGATCCCTGCCAGGGCCTGGCGAGTCTCGTGGTAGGCGCGAAGAACGGACTCCACTTCCCCGAGAAGCTCCTGGGGCGCCTTGAGAAGCGTCGGCCCCAGGAGGCGGGTATACGCTTCGAAGTCCTGCCGGCTCCGGATGTCCTTTTCCAGGAGGCGGCGGACAAGACCCTGGAAGAGGGCCTCCTCCAGCACCTTCGTCCCGCCGAAATAGGCGGACCAGACCTTCATCTCTCCCCGGAGCGCAAGGTAACGGCGGGCGAGTTCCAGATCTTTCCGGAAGTGACGGGTCAGGAGTGTCTTAATGCCCGCCCGGTGGGATTTGTCGGCCTCCCTGCGGTTTCTCATGAGCTGAAGGTCGACGGCCTCGCCGGCGGGGACGAGAGCCGGGTAGGCGACCCCCTCGAGGACGTTTTGCGCATCCAGCCGGATTTCCTCGGGGATCTCCTCGGGGAGATCGGGCAACTCCCATCGGGCGATCCCTGTTCGTTCCCAGGCCGCCCTGGCCCGGCTGAAGGCCCGGGATTCCTCCTCTTCGAGACGGTCTTTTCTCAGGGATTCGAGGTCGCGGGTCGAGCGGAGTTCCTTGCCCTTCGGGTCCACGACGGCGTAGCGGAGCTTCAGGTGATCGGGCAGCCCCCCCGGGTCCCAGGCCGCAAGGGGAACGTCCAACCGGAACTTGCGCTTCAGGCACTCCGAGAGGGACGCGGGCAGCGACCCCTCGCCGCGCTTCATCTCCCGCAGGATCGTTTCCACCGACTGCGGTATGGGAATGAGGTGCCTGCGGATGTCCCGGGGCAGGGCCTTGACCAGTGCCGTGACCCGTTCCTGCAAAAGACCCGGGACGGCCCACTCGACCGCCTCGGGCCGCAGGCGCGTGAGCGCGCTCGCCGGTAGCTTCAGGGTAACCCCGTCGTCGCTCTCCCCCGGGCTGAACCGGTAAGAAAGCGGAAGGGCAAGCCTGCCCGCTGAAACGGTGTCCGGGTAAAGGGAGAGCTCCGCCGGGTCCGGGGCCTGACGGAGAACGTCCTCCTCGGTCATTCTCAGAAACGAATCGCTCCCCCGGTCCCTGACCATTCTCTGGAGGGTCCGGACGTCGTAGATTTCCTGGAGCCGCTCCTCGTAGAAGGCGGCCAGGACGTCGTCCGTGGTCAAAAACGTCCGCCTGCGGAGCCTGTTCTCCATGTCCCGGACCTGCTCGATGAGGTCGCGGTTGTGGGCGAGAAAGGGCAGGGGCCTCTCCATCTCTGCCGGCACAAGGGCCTCGCGGATGAAGATCCGGGTGGCCTCCTGCGGATCGATGCGACCGTAGGATACACGCCTTCCCTCGATGATCGTCAGCCCGTAGAGGCTCACCCGCTCGAGGGCCGTCACCTCGCCCCGTTTTCGGTCCCAGCGGGCATTGAGGGTTATCGAGCGGCAGAGGCTTCCGCCCAGGGCCTCGAGCCATTCCCTGTCGATGTTGGCGGCCGTGCGGGCAAAGAGCTGTGTCGTCTCCACGATCTCCGCTGCCACGATCCAGTCGCCGCTGCGGTTGTAGAGACCCGAGCCGGGGAAGATCACGACCTGGCGTCCGCCCGTGGCGCTGTAGGTGTTTTTCTCCTTCTTTACGGCGATGTTGGAAAGGTAGCCGCTCAGCACCGAGCGGTGAATCCGGCCGTACCAGGCCTGGGGGTCGCCGGCCTGCTTCTTTGCGGGGTGCTTCTCCCCGGGCGGGGGGGCCTGCTCCTCGACAATCTCCCGGATCTGGCCGTGGACGTCCCGCCACTCCCTCATCCGGCGAAAGGAAAGGAAGTGGTCGCGGCAGTACTTCCGGAGGCGGCCCGGGGATTTTGCGCCGGGTCCGTTTTCGTGGAAGCGCTCCCAGATGTTGATCAGGGTGAGAAAATCCGAGGAGGGGTTGATGAAGAGAGCCTGGGCCCCGTCGGCCTCCTTCTCCTTGCCGGCCGGCCGCTCCCGCGGGTCCTGGGTGCTCAGCGCCGCCGCGATGACGAGGATCTCCTTCAGGCAGCCCTCCGTTTCGGCCTCGAGGATCATCCGGGAGATCCGGGGGTCGAGGGGAAGGCGGGCCATCCTGCGGCCCCGGGCCGTGAGGCGGTAGCGTCCGTCGCCAATCTCCCCGTTTTCCCGCTCGATGGCGCCGAGCTCTTCGAGGATGTCGTAGCCCGCGCGGATGTTTTTCGGAGCCGGCGGGTCGACGAAGGGGAACACGGCAGGGTCGTCGATCCGCAGGGTAAGCATCCTCAGGATGACCTCGGCGAGATTGGAGCGCAGGATCTCGGGGGCCGTGTAGAGCGCCCGGTTTTCGTAGTCCTCCCTGGAATAGAGGCGGATGCACACGCCGTGCTCCACGCGCCCGCAGCGGCCCGCCCGCTGGTCGGCGCTGCTTCGGGAAACGGGCCGGACGGGCAGACTCGAGGTCCTCGTCCGGGGGTTGTAGTAGGAGATCCGGGCAAGCCCCGTGTCGATGACGAAGCGGATGCCGGGGATCGTGATGGAGGTCTCGGCGACGTTGGTGGCCACGACGATCTTGCGCTCCCTCATCGGGAAAAAGACCCGCCGCTGGTCCTGCGAGGAGAGCCGTGCGTACATGGGCAGGATCTTCACCCCCCGGTGCTCCCGCCCCTCGAGCAGGTCGCAGGACTCGCGGATGTCCTGCTCCGTAGGCATGAAGACGAGGATGTCGCCGCCCTCGCCCGCGTCGATGATCCCGTCGACGGCCCTCACGGCGGCCTCGACATGGGTAATCTCCTCGCGCTCCTCCATCCCCTCGTCCAGGGGTTCGTAGCGGATGTCCACAGGGTACATGCGGCCCGAGACCTCGAGGATGGGGGCCCCCCCGAAGGCGGCGGAAAACTTCTCCGTGTCGATCGTGGCGGAGGTGATGACGACCTTGAGGTCCCTGCGCTTTCGCAGGAGATTTTTCAGCATTCCCAAAACGAAGTCGATGTTGAGGCTGCGCTCGTGTGCCTCGTCGACGATGATCGTGTCGTAGCCGTTGAGGAAGGGGTCGGCCTGGGCCTCCATCAGGAGGATGCCGTCCGTCATGATCTTGATGAAGGCCTCGGGCGAGGTGCGGTCCTCGAAGCGGATCTTGTAGCCCACCGTCCGGCCGGGATCCTCACCCATCTCCTCGGCGATGCGCTGGCTCACCGTGATGGCGGCGACCCTCCGGGGCTGGGTGCAGCCGATCCTCCCGTCGACACCGCGGCCCGCCTCGAGGCACATCTTGGGGATCTGCGTCGTCTTGCCCGAGCCCGTCTCCCCCGTGATGATGACGACGGGGTTTTTACGGATCGCATCGACGATGTCGGCGCGCCTCGCAGCGATCGGCAGGCCTTCGGGGATGCTGACGCGGGGGAGGCTTTTTCTGCGTCTCTCCTTTTTCGCGGCGGCGGCCGCGAGCTTTCTCTCCAGCCGTGCGATCCCCTGCGCAAGCTCCTCCGGCTTCCTCATCGCCTGCAGCTTTCCCATCTCGCGCAGCAGGCCGACCCGGTCGGCCCGCATTGCGGTGTGGAGCTTTGCCCGGAGGCGCTTTAAGATCTCAGCTGACGATGGCAAACGTTTCATCCCCGTTTTTGCGTTGAAGCCCTCATATAGGGAAAGGGGTTTGCTGTCAACCGTTGTTGCCCGTCTCCGGCCGTCACGAAGGCATCGGATGCAGGTCTTCACCTTATCGTCTTGTCAACAGATCAACTTCTCAACTGCTTTTTGGTCCGGGGTTGCCATCGGGCCAGCCCTTCTGGTAAACTATTGTCAAATAATTCGACAATCCGAACAGCATTGATACCGGTCATGGCCCATCAGCATCTCAAAAATACCTACCACCGCCTCACGGAGCGCATCAACCTGTTCCCGCAGGGCGCACCGCCCTCTGAGCTTCTCTACGGGATCCTCAGGATGCTCTTCTCGGAAAAGGAGGCGGGGCTCGTCTCGCTGCTTCCCGTCCGTCCTTTCGATGCCCGCAAGGCCGCCTCGGTCTGGAACGTGGGGGAAAGTGAGGCCGAGGGGATCCTGGACGGACTTGCCGACAGGGGGATCCTCCTCGACATCGAAGAGAACGGCAACCGCATCTATATCATGCCGCCGCCGATGGCAGGCTTTTTCGAGTTTTCGCTGATGCGCCTTCGGGCCGATCTCGACCAGAAGGCCCTGAGCGAGCTCTACTACCAGTACATCAATGTGGAGGAGGATTTCATCAAGGCCCTCTTCGTGGCAGGCGAGACCCAGCTGGGACGCGCCCTCGTCCATGAGCCAGCCATTCCCGCCGACAGCGGAATCCACGTCCTGGACTACGAGCGGGCAAGCCGCATCATCCAAACAGCCAGTCACATCGGGATCGCCATGTGCTACTGCCGTCACAAGATGGGTCATGTGGGGCGCGCCTGCGAGGCCCCCATGGATATCTGCATGACTTTCAACAGGGCTGCGGACTCGCTCATTCGTCACGGGATCGTGCGACCCGTGACGGCATCGGAGTGTATGGGCCTGCTGGAGCGGGCCTACGAGAACAACCTCGTCCAGTTCGGCGAAAACGTGCAGAGGCAGGTGAGCTTCATCTGCAACTGCTGCGGCTGCTGCTGCGAGGCCATGATCGCCGCCCGGAAGTTTGCGCACCTGCACCCCGTCCACACGACGAATTTCCTGCCCGGCCTGGAGGAGGTGAAATGCACGGGGTGCGGCCAATGCGCCAGCGTCTGCCCCATCGGGGCTGTTTCCATGATCTCCGCCGCGGACCCGCGCAAGCGCACGAAGAAGAAGGCCCGCGTCGACGAGGAAGCCTGCCTGGGGTGCGGCGTCTGCGTCCGGAACTGCAAGGCGGGTGCGATGACCCTGACAAGCCGCTCCGAGAGGGTGATCACTCCCGTCGACTCGGCGCGCCGGCTTCTTCTCATGGCCGTGGAGCGTGACAAGCTCCAGAACCTGATATTCGACACCCAGGCCCTCCGGAGCCATCGCGTCATGGCATCCATTCTGGGAGCCATTTTGAAGCTGCCACCCATGAAAAGGGCGGTCGCATCCCGCCAGATGCGGTCCCGCTACCTCGACCGTCTCATCGACCGCTACGACGAGTTCCATCTTGCGGAACGTCCCGGGACGTGAGATATATCAACCGCCCTGTGCGCAAGCAGGGACGCTCGAAGGGGGGAGCGGAAAAAACATGAAGAAATCATCTTTCTGCGGCGCTATAGGCCTGTTTGTCCTGGTTGCCCTTTTGGGCTGTGCCGGCACCCTGCAGCAGGAGGCCGTAAAACCCCAGGAACCCTCACCGCAACCGGCAGCGGTCGCTGCTCCGCCTGCACCGCCCGTCCCTGACGAATCCGAGATGATCCGGAGCCGGGCAAAGGAGATGATGCTCGGCAAATGGAGGCGCCAGGCCCAGGGGGGCGACACGATTGAGTTTATGGAGGATGACACGGTCACCATGTACAGTAACGTGGAGAAGGTCGCCTACCCGGGCAGCTACCGCATTCTCGACAAGGACCAGATCGAGATCACCATGAAAAAAGGCAGCACCCTGACGTGGACCTATACCGTCACGAAGGGGGACCTGACCCTCACCACCCCGACGGGGGTGGACATGAAGTACAAACGCTACCGGGGGAAATAAAGCCGCAAGCCTCAAGACAAGAAAAAATCCCCCTTTTATCCCCCTTTGCAAAAGGGGGAAAGAGGGGGATTTTCTTTCTACTGTTGGCTGCTGACTGTCGGCTATCCCTCTACCCTGGACGCTGAACCCTGATTCTTTGCCACGAAGCGGCACAGCCGTCAGCCCGTCAGAGCATTCCCGATCCATGATCCTGTCGCAATCCGTTCATCCGCTTCCCTTTCCCGGAGCATTCGTCCTCAAGGTTCGCCCGGGAAAACCGATGTATGAATGGTAAACAACCATTCTCTCCGGCGGCTCGGAAGAGGTGAGCAACCTGCCCTGCGTCAAAGAGGTGTTTCTCGAATGAGAAAGGTCATATACTGGGGTTCCTGGCTGATGCTGATTGCCGTTCTTCTGTTTTCCGTGACAAATACAGTCCTCTCGTAGATCCCCCGCGAACGCCGACGTTCCTGACGGATCGCTACAAAAGATGGGGGACCGGGCATACCCGATCCACTCTTTTTTTGTCCGCCGATCTTCAGTCTCGGGATTGTGGATAACAGCCCCCTTTCGATGCTCTAACCATCCGTTTTTATATAATAAATTACCCTTCTTTTTTTTCTCGACAGTCCCCTCGAAATGCGATAATCTCCATCATCCATGATATGGAACAAACACGAAAGGGGGTCTGTCATATCAGGATGTAAAGCCTTATATTATATATAGAAGGCTTGTTGGATTCCTTCTATTCAGGCTGCGTTTTCCAACGGCCTGTAACTCAAAGGCTTTATGTTCCACTGGGACAGGAGGTTACTAAAAAATGTCAACGGTTGATCGCGGCGGTTCTTCCGTCGGGCAGGGCGGCTCTACCGGGAACCGGGCAGCCCAGATCATCGATTTCGATCTCGCCCGCTGCAGGAAGATCATTTCCGATCTCCACTACAGGCTTACCCGTTTTTCCAATTCCGACCGGTTCTACGAGGAATACGAACTCGCCCTTTACGAATATTTCGAGGGTCGCGGCGTTTACGGCGAAGACGAAGACGAACTCTACGACAACTTCCAGAGCGAGGAAGAGTTCTCGAAATTCCTCACGTGGTATTCGCTGCACTTCGTCACCGACGAGTACGACAAAACCTTTCCGGAACTCTACCTGGAGCGCAGGAAGAACCAGCTCTCCGCGCTGGAGCGGGAGATCCTGCAGAGTTATGCCCGCTCCGTGCTGAGCGTCTACGAGGTCCAGAGAGTCGACCCGGGAAAGGGCGTCGAAGTCAGGGATATCTTTGCCGACCGGGTCTGCAGCATTGTCGACCCTGCCGCCGCGAAGACTCTCTGCAAATGGGATCTGTTCTACGGCGGTCTGATCGAGATCCTCGGGTATCACCTCCTGGGCGGCATGCCGCTCACCATCATCCCCCAGAGGCTACGGCGTTTCACCGAGCAGAACCTCAATGAAATCTACCGCGAGGAGCGGGAGAACTACCGGAATTTCCGCGACTACATGAAACGGGCCTCCGCGGAGATATGCGCCCTGGTCGAGAACGCCGTCCGCACTGCCGAGCGGCCCGAGGCGCCCGCCGACCCCGAGGCGGACAAATTGTCCCAGACCAGCCTCCTCTTCCGGGTGGGGGATCACGACGCCTTTCTGAAGACCATCGAAAAGTCGCCGGTCTTCACGGCTTCCGAGCCGCGGAAACCGGGCGTGACCCCGCCGGCGAAGGTGCTTCGCTTCTACTGGCTCCACAAGGAAGGGATGAAGAGGCCTCTCAAGAATGCCCCGGGAATCCTTTTCCTGAAGAGGGATTCCCTCGTGGCCCAGTGCACGTCGGCAAAGCGGGCGGAAACCCTGCGCGCCATCCTCGAAAAGATGTTCGGCACGATCATCACCTACCGCACGACGGTCCACAAGAGCGTCGAGAAGCGGGCCGAAAAAGCTCCATCGGAAGGATCGCCCGATTCCTTTGACGGGGGTGCGATCGGCCGGGAGACGGCCTTGCGCCCGTTCGACAACTGGATCGACGAGAAAATCGCGGCCATCGGCAACATCACCCCGCGGGAAGCCGTCAAGACCCCGGAGGGGAAAAGGCGGTTGATCGACCTTCTGAAGGATTTCGAGAACCAGAACGAGCGAGCCCTGCGCAGGGGGCTCAAGAGCCCGGACGCAATCTTTTTCCCGGTGGAGAAGGTGCGCAATGAACTGGGCCTGTAGCGGCTGAGCGCCTTTTGGCGGCCCATCCCGGAAAAAGCGAAGGTGAGAGGCTCAAACCTTCTTACCCTCTGCGTTTAAGCGTGTCTCGCATCCAACCAACCTCAATACCCTCAAGGAATAGAACCGGCTGGCCATGAACTGGGACCTCTTTGCCCCGAAAAGGAAGGATGGGGAGCACGTCTCCCGCTATGGAAAGGGACAACTCCGGGAAAAGCGCAACTACCTCAAAGGCAAGCTCAACGGCACGTACGAATCGTATTACGAAAACGGGCAGCTCATCGTGAGCATTTCCTATAAGAACGGGCAGAGGCAAGGGGAGGCGGTCTCCCATTACCGCGACGGCAAGGTCCGGGAGAAGTGTACCTTCGAGAAGGACAGGCTCATCGGCGAGTACACCTCCTACTATGAGACGGGGCAGCTTCGGGAGAAGGAGAATTACAACCAGGACGGAAAACTCGAGGGCGAGTACCTCCTCTACTACCGGAACGGCCAGCTGAAGGAAAAAGAAAGCTTCCAGGACGGGAAATTCGACGGGGATTACGTTTCTTACTACCGGTACGGGCAGATCCGGGAAAAGGGGAGTTTCCGCAACGACAAGCGTGAGGGGCCCTACGTGGCCTTCGACCGCGACGGCCAGCCCCTGGAGAAGGCGATTTTCAAGGCAGGCAAGCTTGTGGGGGCGTTCACGCTTCATGGGGCCGCAGCCGGGTCGGCCTTGGCCGCATACGACGGTCAGGGCGACGAAGACCTCGACGAGCACGAATTCGATCGCATGCTGCGGAAAATGGCCGACTACGACAAGAAGGTCGAAAACGCAGCCGAAAAGAGCAAATTCGACGATCAAGAGGACGACGAGGAGCAAGACTGATGTTCCAGAACATCCTGCTTCCCACGGATGGCTCCGATTACAGCAGGACGGCTCTCCAGTACGGCATAACCATTGCCAAAAAGCTCGACGCCCGTCTCACGGGTCTCCATGTCATCGATATCAAAGTGCTCCAGGGGCCCGTCCTCAATGACATCTGCAGCTCCGCGAGCCTCTCCCCGGGCCCGGAATTTTTCTCCGTCATCGAAAAAGCCCTCGAGGCGAGGGCAGACAGCATCCTGCGGGAATTCCGGGAGAGCTGCGAAAAGGAGGGGCTCAAGCCCGAGGTGAAGAAAATCACGGGGATCATCGACGAGGAGATCATCAACGAGGGGAAAAACGCGGACCTCGTCGTGCTCGCGCAGCGGGGCGAGCACTACCCGCTGAGCCGCAGCGTGCTGTTGGGCTCCACGGCCGAGGCGGTGGTGCGAAAATCCGGCAAGCCCGTCCTGGTGACCCCTGTCTCCTTCATCGAGATCGAGAGCATGGGTCTTGCCTACGACGGAAGCCCGCCCGCCGATCACGCCCTCAAGATCGCCGCTGAACTCTCCGACAAGATCCGCTGGCCGCTTACGGTGCTCATCGTGACGGACAACGTGAAACTCTCGGCCGATCTCAGCAAGAAAGTGGAGAGCGCTCTCGAGGATTACGCCATCGACAGCGACATCATCGTCCTGGGGGGGAAAGAGGAAAAGGAGATCATCCGGTTCATCGAGGAGGGATCCGTAGAGCTTCTGCTGATGGGGGCCCTCGGGCACAGCCGGTTCAAGGAACTCTTTCTCGGGAGCACCACCTCCCACGTCATCCGCAAGAGCCGAATCCCCGTCCTGCTGACGCGTTAATGGAGTAATGGCGTGTTGGAATAATGGGTTTCTTGGGATTGTCTTCGGAACCCAATATTCCATCACTCCAGTATTCCAGTCAACTGCGCTTCGCTAAGGCTCAAGATGCTCGAGCTTGGCCCTTAACCCTTCGAGAGCGTCGTGCCTGGTCATGTCGTAGTAGATGGGCGTGATGGAGATCATGCCGTTTTGCAGGGCCAGGAAATCTGTCCCGGCCGCATCCGTTTCGGTGACCTGCGTCTCTCCGGTAAGCCAGTAATAGACGTTTTCCCGGGGATCGATGCGCCGCTCGAATTGCTCCATGAGCCGGGCCTGTCCCTGGCGGGTGACGGCCACCCCCTTGATCTGGCCCTCCGGGATGGCGGGGACGTTTACGTTCAGCGGGATGTGCCGGTTCGGGTTGTGATGGAGCATGAATTGCGCCACTTTCCGGGCAAAGCGGGCGGCGAAGCCGAAATCGGCATCGCGACTGTGCGTCCCGAGCGAGATGGCGATGGAGGGGACCCCCAGGATCGCGCCTTCTGTCGCGGCGGAGACGGTCCCGGAATAAAGGACATTGATTCCCACGTTGGCCCCGAGGTTGATCCCCGATATGACCAGATCGACCGGCTTGTCCGTCAGTTCACGCAGCCCGATCTTGACGCTGTCTGCAGGCGTTCCCGCCACGGCCCAGCCCATGAACTGGCCGTTTTTCCGGGCCTGCCGGACCATGAGGGGCCGGGAGATGGTAATGGCATGCCCCACGGCGCTCTGCTCCACCTCGGGGGCCACCACGATGCAGTCGGCGTCTTTCGACAGCTCCTGGTAAAGGGCACCCAGCCCGCGCGCATAAATCCCGTCATCATTGGTCAACAAATATCGCATGCATGATTCCCTATTTCACTGATCACTGGTCACTTTAATACTCCGGGGTGACATCGACGATCTGCCTTCCCTCCACCTTCAGGATGAACGATCCCCGCTGCATTTCCCCCGTCTTTGTCATGCTCACCCAGCCTGTCACGCCCTCGAAGGCCTCGATCCGCTGCAGGCGGTCCCTCAGCGATCTGCGGTCCGTGACGCCCTTGTCGCGCAGGGCGTCCAGGAGCATCCTTGCCGTGTCATAGGCCAGCGCTTCGCGGTAATCCGGTTCCCGCCCCGTGGCCCCGAAGAAGGTGTCCGTGAAGTTCATCACCGATCGCTTGCTGCTTTCAGCGAAGAAGGGTGCCGTCAGTACGGAGCCCTCGAAATAGTCCATCTCCTTGCGAATCCCTTCGGGGACGTACCACTGGGAGGTGCCGAGAAGTTGGACGCCCCTGACGTCGTGAAAGGCAAGCTGGGGGAGGATCATCCTCACCCGCCGAAAGGCATCGGGCAGATAGAGGGCGTCAAAATCGAGGACCGGGGGCGGGGTTTTTGCCGGCTCGGCCCCCTTCTTTTTCGTCGAGGGGCGGGGCGCCCTGATGGCTGCCAGTTTTTTGATCTCGCCGGAGAAGTCCGTCTGGCCCGGATTGTAGGACTGAACGCGGCGGACCTTCCCGCCCAGGCGCTGGACCTCCGCCCGGAAGGCGTTCATCATGGCCTCTCCATTGGCGTTCTCGGGGTAGAAGACGACCAGGCGCGACAGGCCGAGGTCCTTGACGGCATAAGAGGCCATGGTCCGGGCCTCCCGCTCGTCGGAACGCTGATCGCTGAAGACGAAATCCCTTGGCCCCTCGGACGCAGTGACGGGGCTCAAGGCAATCAGGGGCACCTGCGCCTTCTGGGCCGCTTTTGCAGCAACCCTTGCCGCTTCGAATTCCGGGGGACCGATGATGGCGAGAACGCGAACCTCGTCCGCAAGCTTTGCAACGGCCCGATGGACGGCGGCGGGGTCGCTTCCGTAGTTCTCGATTCGAAGCTCAACCGGCGCCGCACGCCTCCTGTCGAAAAGGCCGAGCCCGGCGATGAGCCCGTCGAGGACCCGGTTTCCCAGGGTTGCCTGCTTTCCCGTCAGCGGCAGCAGGGCCCCGACCGCCAGTCCCCGGTCGAAGTCGCCGGTGATGGCGCCGGCGGCGGGTCCCACGGCGGCACCTGTCGCCGTGCTCTTCGCCACATCCCTGGCGGGACTCTCTTTCTCATGGGCCTTGGCCTTCCGTGTGCTCTCGTCGATGTCCTGCCGGGCCCGTACTTCATCGGACTGCTGCGTCTGGCTGCCGGGGTGCGTAACGGGGCGGGCGGTCCCGCATCCCGCAAGAATCACCGCAAGGATAAGGATCAGGGCCTTTTTCATGACATCACGTTCCTGCACGGCAAGGGAAAGAATCTGGCGTGGTGCTTTCATCATCATCTTCTTCTTTCTTTCCCTATATACCCTTTCGCGGGGATATTTCAACAGGTCCTTGCCGCTCCAGGAAGTTCAACGACTCCACCGGACTCGTCATTCCATGATTCCGAAGATTCCGTTCCCGATGCCTGTCGCCTGAAGCCTGATGCCCGCTGAAACGAAAAAAGCCTGACTGCCCCGCATGGGGGAGTCAGGCTTTTTGTTGATGCCGTGTTATTTGTTTTCCTCGAATTCCGCGTCGACGACGTTGTCGTCCTTCTTGCCGCCGGCGGCCTTCGGCCCCGCCTCGGGTCCGGCCCCGGGGCCCGCCCCGGGCTGCTGGCCCGACGTCTTGGCGTACATGGCCTCGGCGAGCTTGTGAGAGGTCCGGGCGAGCTCGTCCTGGGCGCTGCGGATGGCCGCCGCGTCGTCGCCTTCCATGGCCTTCTTGACGTTGGCCACATGCTCTTCGATCTTTGCCTTCTCCGAGGCGTCGATCTTGTCGCCGAACTCCCGGATGTTCTTCTCGATCTGGTAGACGAGCGCGTCGGCCTGGTTTCGTGCCTCGATGAGGTCCTTCTTGCGCTTGTCGTCTTCCACGTGGGACTCCGCTTCCCGCACGAACTTGTCGATCTCCTCCCTGGAGAGGCCGCTCGAGGCGGTGATCCGGATGCTCTGCTCCTTGCCGGTCCCGAGGTCCTTGGCTGCTACGTGCACGATGCCGTTGGCGTCGATGTCGAAGGCCACCTCGATCTGCGGCACGCCGCGCGGCGCAGTCGGGATCCCCACCAGTTCAAAACGGCCCAGCGTCTTGTTGTCCCCCGCCATGGCCCGCTCGCCCTGGAGCACGTGGATGCTCACGGCCGGCTGGTTGTCGGCCGCCGTGGAAAAGATCTGGCTCTTGCGGGTGGGGATGGTCGTGTTCTTCTCGATGAGCTTTGTCATGACACCGCCCAGCGTCTCGATCCCGAGGGAAAGCGGGGTGACATCGAGAAGCAGCACGTCCTTGACCTCGCCGGAGAGAACGCCGGCCTGAATGGCGGCGCCCATGGCCACCACCTCGTCGGGGTTGACGCCCCTGTGGGGCTCCTTGCCGAAGATCTCGCGCACCTTCTGCTGGACGCGCGGCATGCGGGTCATGCCGCCCACGAGGATGACCTCGTCGATGTCCTTCGGGGAGAGCCCGGCGTCCTTCAGTGCCGTCTGGCAGGGCGCGACGATCTTCTGGATAAGCTCCTCCACGAGGGCCTCGAGCTTGGCCCGGGTCAGTTTCATGAGCAAGTGCTTGGGCCCGGAGGCGTCCGCCGTGATGAAGGGCAGGTTGATGTCCGTCTCCATGGCAGTCGAAAGTTCCATCTTGGCTTTCTCGGCGGCTTCCTTGATCCGCTGCAGCGCCATGCGGTCCTTGCGCAGGTCGATGCCCTGCCCCTTCTGGAAATCCTCGCAGATGAAGTCCATGAGGCGCTGGTCGAAGTCCTCGCCTCCGAGGTGTGTGTCGCCATTGGTGGACTTCACCTCGAATACGCCTTCGCCCAGCTCGAGGACGGAAATGTCAAAAGTCCCGCCGCCCAGATCGAAGACGGCGATCTTCTCGTCCTTCTTCTTGTCGAGCCCGTAGGCCAGCGAGGCCGCCGTCGGCTCGTTGATGATGCGCAGGACGTTGAGCCCCGCCACCTTTCCGGCGTCTTTGGTCGCCTGGCGCTGCGAGTCGTCGAAGTATGCCGGCACGGTGATGACGGCGTCGTTTACCTTCTCGCCCAGGTATTCCTCGGCGGTCTGCTTCATCTTCATGAGGATGAAGGCCGAGATTTCCGCCGGGCTGTAGCTGCGGTCCCTGATGGTGACTTGGGCATCGCCGTTGGGGGCCTCGGTGATCTTGTAGGCCACGATTCCCTTGTCGTACTGGACCTCCCGGGAGTTGAACTTCCGTCCGATCATCCGCTTGATGGCGTAGACGGTGTTCTCGGGGTTTGTGACGGCCTGGCGCTTGGCCGACTGGCCGACGAGCCGCTCCCCCTTATCCGTAAAGGCAACCATCGACGGCGTCGTCCGGCTTCCCTCCTGGTTGGCGATGACAACGGCGTCGCCACCTTCCATGATGGCCACGCAGGAGTTCGTCGTGCCCAAATCGATTCCGATCACTTTTCCCATGATGCTCAAACCTCCTGTACTGCTCGAAGTGCTTGGTTATTGTCCCTCATCCTCTTTCGGGACGCTTTTCGAAACGGAAACCTTGGAGGGCCGCAGAAGCCGACCGTGCAACGTGTATCCGCTCTCGTATTCGTCGACGACCCGGTTGCCATTCATCTCCGGTGTCTCCACCTGCATGAGGGCCTGATGCCAGTCCGGGTCGAATTCTTCCCCTTTTGCCGCGATCTTTACTACCCCGTGCCGCTCCAGGCACCCCAGGATCTGGGAGTGGATCAGCTCGAGTCCCTGCTGGAAAGCCTCGAAGTCGTTCCGGACCGACACCTCCGATGCCTGGTAGAGGGCCCGGTCAAGACTGTCCAGGATAGGCAGGATGTCCTTGATCAGCTTCTCGTTGCCGTACTTGATCGCGTCATCCTTGTCCCTGGCCGCCCTCTTGCGGTAGTTGTCCAGCTCCGCCATGGCCCGCAGGTACCGGTCGTAATTCTCCGCGGCTTCCTTTTCCTTCGCGTCCAGGCTTGCGCGCAGGTTCTCCGCCTGCGGGGGCTGCGTTGCATCGCCTTCCGCGGGCATATCGGCCTGAGCCGCCTCCTGCGGTTCCTGCTGGGGAGGGGCTTCGTGATCCTTCCTGTGTTTCGATTTACTGCCCATATCCGTCCGGTCGCTCTTCCTTTTTCGTTATCGGTGGTCAGGCCGTTGGAACAGCCGCCAGTCCACGAGTTCGCAGATGACGTGCGACACAACGATGTGCACCTCCTGGACCCGTGGGGTTGTGTTGGAAGGCACATTGAGATGGTGATCCGAGATCATTCCGACCGCCCCGCCATCGCGCCCCGTGAACCCGATCGTCACAAGCCCCATTTTCTTTGCCGCCTCCAGGGCCTTGACGACATTGACGGAGCCGCCGCTCGTGCTGAACCCCCAGGCGATGTCCCCCTCCTGACCGAGGGCCCTGATCTGCTTGGAGAAGATTTCCGAGAAATCGTAGTCGTTCCCGATGCTCGTGAGGACCGACGTGTCTGTCGTCAATGCGATCGCCGGCAGGGGCGGCCGCTCGATGAGAAACCGGTTTACAAACTCCCCGGCGATGTGCTGAGCGTCGGCTGCGCTTCCTCCGTTGCCGAACAGCAGGATCTTGTTGCCTTTCTTCAGGGCTTCCGTGATGACATCGACGGCCCGGATGATCTTTCCCAGGTTATCCCGCAGAAAGGCCTCTTTGAGCTGGCTGCTTTCACGGAAGATCCGCTTGATGATGTCGTCGATTTTCTCCATCGGGGTCCCTCTGCAAAGATAACAGCGTCTGCTCACGTCCTCTCGCGGGGGTTGATGTTCCAAGCAGATGATTTAAAAAAGGATTATTATTGGCGCCGGGTGCTTCCGGCGTCCTCGATCTGAAATTTAGGCATCCGTCGGGGTGATGTCAAGGGAACCCGGGAAGATAAAAGCAGATTCAGGTACGAGGAACAAGGATCGAGGATCGGGGACAGACGAAGAAAAGCATCGCGTCCGCGGCTTCAATACAAGGTCCGGGATCGCTTCCCTCGGGCATCAGGAAATGTCTTGCCGGTGAGTGTCGCGAAGCTCGGCGACCTTTCCCCGGTTCAGGCGGGAGGTGTGGGTGAGGTACCCGCCGACGCGGCTGATCCCCTCTATGCGGGTTGAGCCGCAACCGGGGCAGGCCGTCTTGAGACCGCGCATCGTTTGCCGGCAGGCCAGACAGACCGTAAATTCAGGCGAGAAGACGATCTGGCTGCTCGTTGTCTCGCGAAAGGCCTTCGTCACAAACCGGGCGAGTGCCTCAGCGGAAGGTTTGGGCTCCCCGAGCCAGATCGACGTGATGGCGTTGCCGTCAATGAGGGGGTGGAAGAGGCCTTCGGTCCTTACACGTGTGAAGGGGTCCGTTTTGGCGGCGATGTTGAGCTGCGTCGAGTTCGTGTAGTACATCTCCCCCCGGGCGATGTCGCCCCGGACAAGACGTCCCGACCGGGGGGAGTGATACTTGAGATCGAGCCTGGCGAACCGGTAGGCGGTGCTCTCGGCAGGGGTCTGCTCGAGAATGAATCGCATGCTGTGCTGCCGGCCCAGCCTTGCTGCCATCTTCTGGAGGTGGCCGAGGATCTTGATCCCGAACTTCAATGCCTTTTCATCCTCATGAAGCTGTGCTCCCCGGTGGAGCTGCACGAGCTCGTTGAGCCCCACCATCCCGATGAGATAGGTGGCCCGATCCAGTTTCAGATACGTCGACCCTGCGCAGTCCATGGACAGCAGGGCCAGGGGGCCTCCATCCCCGACGGCGAGGAGCCTCTCGATGAACTGCCTCTTCTGGGTGTGGGCCCTGGCGACGATCTCCATGCGCTCCGAGATCAGGGAAAAGAGGTGCGCGTCATTGCCCTCGGCAAGGTATCCCAACCTCGGGAGATTGAGCGTCACGTTCTGGATGGAGGCATAGCGCATCTCCCAGGGCTTTTGCGCTTCCTTGCGCGCCTGGCCGTCGCTTGCGAAGTCGAGACTCAGGCACCGCGGAACCTTGAGTGTCCGGTTGCGGTCGAAGATGAAATGGGGGTTTCCCTTCTCGGCGGCCGCCCCACAGACCTGCAGGAGAAAATCCTCGTGGCCGGGTGTTTCGAAGAAGTCCTCCGTCATCCGCAAAAGCGGCTTCGGGAAGAAAAAGGGGCTGCCCAGGGCATCGCCCTCGCGGAAGATTTCGAAGAGGGCCCGGGCAAATCGCTGCGCGTCTTTTGCGTAGTGCCCGTAGGTCTTGCCCGTGAGCTCCCCGCCGGGGCCGATGGCGGGCACGTCGCGCAGATGCCGGGGTATCTCCCAGGTTATCCCGATCTCGGTGAAGATGGCCTGTCCGCCCCGCGAGACGGCGAGCTGGGAGAACTCGAAAATGAGCATCTGGGCGATCTGTTCGATCTCCCGGTCCGGGAGCTTCTCGAGGTAGGGTGCGAAGAAGACATTCACGGCGTCCCAGCCGATCGTCCCCGAGAAGTACCCCTGCAGGACGGCACTGTAGCGGACCATGTGGGCCAGCAGCACCTCCGCGTGCCTGGCCGGCTTCGAGGCCGAGAAGGTGTTGGGCAGGTTGAGGCCGAACTTCTTGACGAACTCCAGGGTCTGGCTCGAACTGTAGGGCCGGTCCACATAGCCCAGGTCGTGCAGGTGCAGATCTCCCCGCACGTGGGCATCCCCCACATCGTGGGAGAAAACACCGTGCAGGGCATACTCCTTCTTGATGCCCTCGGCGAGGATCAGGTTCGACGCCTCGGGGCCGTGGGGGAGGTTGGCGTTTTCTTTGTTTTGATGAAGAATGAGCTGGCTGACATCGTAGAGCGGGAACCCGAGGCGGGTGTGCATCCGCCGTGCCTGCTCGAGTCCGCGCTCCATGAGCTTCGCATCGACGAGCTCGCGGATGAGAGGGGCCGTGAGATGGGCGAGGCCGGAGGCCATGATCTGCTTTTCGACATCGAGGCTGATGGCCTCGGCCGTGTCGGCATCGACGTAGGTCTCCAGCATGAGAGCATCGACGATCCTCTTGCGGTCCCAATGGGCGACCTCCTCGTCGGAGGTCCTGACGAAGAGGGTAATGTCGGTCGTTTCCTTCGCGGCCACGAAACTTCCTTTCATATCAGACGAAGGGATACTTTTTAACAGCTTGCAAGGGGGCTGTCAATCAAAGCTCAGTCGATCATCTTCCGTATCCGGCTGAGAAATGAAAATCCCCCTCTTTCCCCCTTTTGTAAAAGGGGGATGAAAGGGGGATTTTTCTGGTCCTGAAGCCTGTAGCCTGTGGCTTCGGGCTCCGGGATCGGGCTGGTCAAAAAGGTTCAGATGCAAGGCGCCCGAAAACGGTTGCACGCGCATCCCCGCAGTTTGCTGCGGGGTAAGCGAGCAGAATGACAGATAAACCCATTCCCTGAGTTTCTAAATTTCTCGCAATTGTGCGAGGAATTTTAAATCCCGAGGAGCGAGGCGTACTGGTCGTACGTTGAGCGACGAGGGACGAGGGCAACGCCGCAGATGTGCCTTTTTGAAGCCTTAATCCGCTTTACGGGGCTTCCCGGCAAGGAAAGAACCAGACATGATTGCGCCCCCTTGCGGGATGCGCCCCCGGTCACCTGCCCGTCAGATATTCGTCTTGGATTGGCCGCTCAGCGAGTCCAGCGCCTTTTCGGTGGCGCGGGCCATGGCCTCGTCATGGTCATGGCTGAGGGAGAATACACGAAAGTGAACGACCCGGGCCGGGATGAACCGATAGATGTCCACGAGGGGCTCCGGCGAGGTGATCCCCGTGGCGGGGTTGTAGATATTGATCCGCTTGCTCTCCTCCGTGATGGGGTTCAGAGGCCTCGGGTCCTGCGTGGCAAGATCGACACGGAATGGTTTTTTGCGCAATCCCCGGGGGAGGTGCCTGCGGATCTCGTCCTCGTAGTCCTGTGCCCCCGAGAAGCGGATGCCTCTGGGCAGCTCGTCGACGGAGAGCTCCGTGACGAAGGACATCTTCCATTTGACCTCGCGGTTGTGCAGTTTCTCCCACTCCCGTCCCAGCCTTTTTTTCTGCGGGTCCGTCTCCCGGGGCCAGCGCTGGACATCCCGGAAGAGGGTCCACTCGTCGCACTCGAGGTAGTCGTCGAGAAACTTCGAGGGGTCGCCGGGCAGCAGCAGGCTCATCGTGTCCCGAAAGATCTCCTGCAGATGAAGATCGAGTGCCCGCGTGGTGCGGTGATAGTAGACATTGCGGTACAGGTTGAGCCGGGCATTCAGAAACCGCGAGAGGGCCGAGATGCCCGCCTGGTGCAGGGTAATCCCGTGCTCGGTGAAAAACGTGTAGAAGCGAAGGCGCGAGATGTCCACCATGTCGAGCGAAAAGCCCGTCATGAAGGCGTCGCGCTGGACGTAGTCCAGGTTGTCGACCGTGTAGATGCCCGAGAAAAGCTGCCGCAGCAGCTCCAGCCACCGGGGCCGCTTCCCGCCTTGTCCCGCAGGCATCTTGATGAGGTAGCCGATGTGTGCCGGGTCGATCGTCTCGCCTCTTTCGAAGGGGCCCGTGGGGCTGCGCTTGATGGCGGCAATCGTCCGGGCCAGTCTCTTTGTGATGATCTTCTGCCCGAGGTCCTCGTGGGTGATCCCGTACTGATCGAGAAAGTGATCGTCGAAGAAATGGCCGAAGGGGCCGTGCCCCACGTCATGGAGAAGCCCCGCCAGCCGGGCGAGCTCCTCGACGAGGTTGATCGAGGGGGCATCGGGGCAGACGTTCTTGAGGCTGGGGTAGAGGTGTCGGCTGAATTCGCCCGCCATGTGCATGGTGCCCAGGGAGTGCTGGAACCGGCTGTGCTCGGCGGCGGGGTAGACCCAGCGGGCGCTCTGGAGCTGGTGAATCCTCCGGAGGCGCTGAAGCCAGGGCGTATCGAGGAGGTCTTTTTCCGTCTTTTCCCCCGGGTCATCCGGACCCGGGACGGTGAACCAGGCGTACTGGTAGATCGGATCGGCGATGAGCGCCTTTCCCGTGTAGACTTTCGCGAACTCTGGACCTCTCTGAGCCATGTTTATTTTTTATCGGAATTCGGCGCAATGTTCAATCGATAATCGGCACCGGACGGGAAAAAGGTTTTATTCCGGTGACTTGTCTGGTAAATAGAAAACAGGTTCATGGCCGGGGGAATGCGACAGGATGCCCAACAATCTCAAAATAGCCCTGATGATCATCGTGACCCTTATTCTGGCCGGGACGATGGGTTTTCACGTCATCGAAGAGTGGAGCCTGCTGGAGTCCTTTTATGTGACGGTCATGACCCTGACGACGGTTGGCTACGGTGATTTTGCGCCGCGGAGCAGCATCGGGATGCTCTTCACCGTCCTACTGGTTTCCTTTGGCGTCGGCACCATGCTCTACACGGTGGGCCTCATGGCCCAGGTCATGGTGGAAGGGCGCCTGACAATGCTTCTGGGGAGAGGGAAGATGGAAAAGACCATCGAGAAAATGAAAAACCACTACATCATCTGCGGCTGCGGCCGGATCGGTATGCGCATCGCCCGGGAGCTTGCCGCGGAGAAGGTGCCCTTCGTCGTCGTGGACAACAGGCCCGGGGTGATCGAGAGGCTTCAGGAGGAAGGCATTGTCTACTTCCAGGGCGACGCCACCCACGACAAGTGCCTCATCGAGGCCGGGATCAAGCGGGCCAGGGGGATCGTCTGCGTTCTGCCCACCGACGCCCAGAACCTCTACGTGATCCTTACAGCCAAGGAACTGAACCCCAAGATATGGGTTCTCGCGCGCTCCGAGGAGGAGCAATCGGAGCACCGCCTGCTGCGGGCAGGTGCCGATCGGGTCATATCGCCCTACACGCTGGGCGGAAACCGGATGGCCATGGCGATTCTGCGGCCTGCCATGCTGGACTTCATCGAGATCACCACACGCCGCCAGAGCCTGGAGCTTCGAATGGATGAGCTCCCCATCTGCGAAGGGTCGCCCATCATCGGGAAATCCCTCGAGGA